>JABAOH010005274.1_pt1 | contig 18198 bp, 25 predicted proteins | sample 7062181 | NCBI WGS metagenome assembly JABAOH01 (sample SAMN14538630, study PRJNA623070) | marine sediment metagenome | biome: marine biome [ENVO:00000428]; feature: marine pelagic biome [ENVO:01000023]; material: deep marine sediment [ENVO:00002113]; isolation source: pool of 5 deep marine... | reverse complement strand
ACGGAAGGGATGCTTATTGGACATCTGGCAATGAGTTTTGAGGAGGTGTCCAGAAGAATGGAAAAACTGAAGACGCCTGAGGATATCAAGCTGAAAATTAAACATATCCTCATAAGCCATCACGGAAAGATAGAATATGGATCTCCGAAGCAGCCCGCGATTCCCGAGGCGCTTGCTGTTTACCTGGCGGATGATCTGGATTTCAAGATAACCGAGATGCTTACGCACATCAAGAGGGCGCAGACAGAGGATGATTACATCTATGTCAGCGATCTCGGACCAGTTTATTTAAAGTAAAAATTATTTTTTAGGATTGATTTATTATTTCTCAAATCTAAATAATATTATGCTGGGGTTGGGGAGACATCATTCTAGTAAAATCTATATTTCTTTGCTTGTTATTGTTGCGTTTCTTATCGGCCTTGGCTTCTCCTTCTTCGTGATCAACTTCTATCCCTCATCCCAGGAGAATTCTCACTACAAACCAAGCGATGTCGGATACATGACAGGGAATTACAATGTTCTCGGGGACATGCTGAAAAAATATCACATGACCGTTGAGGAGTATGACGAGAGGATAGGGGAACTGGAAAAGGAAAACGAAATCCTCAGGGAAGAGAGAAATCTTGTTTTCAATCCCGAATGCAGTTTTGGTAAGGTGACAGAATTCTCCAAAGAGAGCGTAAGGGAAGCGATGGACCCTGAGATCGTCAGGAAACTTGCTGTCTCTGTAATTTCCTCAGGCAGTGAAAATCCTGTCATCCTCCTGCATCGTTACGTTCACGAGAACGTTAAGTATGTTGATGATCCTAAGGGAGAGGAATACATCGCTACTCCATGCGAGACCATAATGACAGGAGGAGGGGACTGCGAGGATCACGCTATCCTATTCGCCTCCATGCTCGAGTCAGTCGGGACTGATGCGAAGATAGTCTGGCTGAAGGATACCCACACGCTTGTTGGTATAGAAACTGATGGGGACATAAACCTTGAAATAGAGAACATCCAGGGATGCGGCAATACCCTATGGATGGATCATGAAGGAATGAAACTTCTTCTTGCCGATACAAGCTTCGCTCCCTGCCCAGGACAGATAGAGAACATTTACGTGGAAAGGGAGAACGGGGAATGGGAATGGAAAAAGGGGTATGAGGTTATTGTCTTTGATGTTTAGCTGTTCAGGATCAGTTTAACCTCTTCCTCATTTAACTCGATTCCTCCGCCGTCGGGCTTTCTCTTCTTTTTGAGCATTAACCTAAGATAAGGAAGGTAGTAGTTTTGGACAACCTTCCCAGAGGTGTGGGTGTATGAACTGATCTTCCTATAGAGACCGGACATCATCGCCTTCCTCCTTTTGAGCTGGGCTAACTTTAGGAACCTGTCAGGAGATCTGTAGGGGATGAAACGTTTCGAGGATTCGCCCGCAAAGGAAATCCCTGCAAGCATATCTATCATTAATCCCTTGAACCTCCAGTTCTGCTGCTCCATGACCCTCTGTCTGAAAATGTCTGCTCTTGAGAGGATATCAAATGCCTTTGCCATTGAATCAGGGTGTGTGAATTCCTGTGATAGATTATTCTCGATCCACCAGAATATTTCATCCGGATCCTTATCGCAGTTGTGTATGGCCTTCCTTGCAGCGTTCAGGTTCTTTGAGCGGAATATTGTGGGAAGTACGGAGAAAACATTGGTCTCCCTCTCTCTATATCCCAAGGATTCCAGGTCCTTTTCTCTTATTTCTTTCTTGTCCTGACACAGCGTCTGTAGGTCTGTTATTGCTGAGCGGACGTCCCCCGAGGACCAGCGGGCGAGATTTTTCAGAACATCTTCCTTTGCCGTCACCCCCTCACTTTCGCAGATCTCCCTCAGCCTCTTTGCTATTGACATGACGTTGACCCTGGAGAGCCTGACGAGCCTGCAGTAATTCCTCAGAGCCTGGAGTTTGGGAATGTAGGGATCGTTGGCCGTGATTATAATAGGAAACCTGGATTTCTTTAATATCTTTGTTATTGCGCCCACCCCTCCCCTGTCCGTGGACGATATGCCGTCCACTTCATCTATAAGGATTATCTTTCCCGAATGGAACAGGGTGGTGTTTTTCGAAACCTCGGTGAGGGCGAGATCTATCGAATTCGAGCTCCTCTCGTCAGAGGCATTCATCTGCATGAGAAACCATTTCTTCTCCTTGGCAAGAACCTCTGGTATGAGAGTCTTCCCTGTTCCCGGGGGTCCGTAGAGCAGGAGGGCCTTCCCCCCCGGTCTCCATGTTTCCAGCCAATCGAGAACTTCTCTTATGGCGGAGCCCTGGCTGAGGATTTCCTTTGTTTCCCTTGGTTTGTACTTTTCTGTCCAGAGATTCATAGTATCACTTAAAAGGATTATAACCCTGCCTTAATAGGTTTTGAACCGGAATGAAAAGCGGTTTTGGAAGTTTATTCCATTCGAACCATTCCCATCTTTCGCATTTTTCAGGTTCCATGATCTTAGGTTCGCCTGAATTGTGCTCTGATATCACGTATAACGTAACGTAATGTTTTCCCTCTTTCCTGAAAAAATCATTGGTGAAGGTTCCCATTCTAGGGTTCTTGATCTGAATCCCTGTCTCTTCCATCACCTCTCTCCTAGCGCAGTCCTCTATTTCTTCGTTGAATTCTAGGTGTCCGCCAGGGAAGCACCAGGATCCTTCACCGTGAGAAGCCTTTCTTTTACCGAGAAGGACTCTGTTGTCCTTTATTACGATTACCCCCACTCCTATTTTCGGTATGTCGTCCATAGTATCGATTTATTTTTAAACATTAAATAAATAATTTATTGATGGTGTCAGCATGGTCTTGAGATTCTACAACACCCTGACCAGGAAGAAGGATGAATTCAGGCCGCTGAAGAAGGGAGAAGTCAGGATGTATTCCTGCGGTCCTACTGTGTACGATTATCCCCATGTAGGGAATCTTAGGGCGTTCGTTTTTTATGATCTGCTGAGAAGGTATCTGAAATACAGGGGCTTCAGGCTCAAGCACGTCATGAACATAACTGATGTTGATGACAAAACAATTCGTAATTCCAGGAGAGAGGGGTTAACGCTCAAGAACTTCACAAATAAGTATACAAAAATATTCTTTGATGATCTCAGCAAGGTAAACGTGGAGACCTTCGAGGTTTATCCGAAGGCGACAGAGCACATACAGGAGATGGTTGATCTTGTCAAGACCCTCCTGAAGAAAGGGATCGCATACAAAGGAAGGGACGGGTCTGTCTACTACAAGATCTCGGAATTCAAGGATTACGGAAAGCTTTCGAAGCTGGACATATCTAAACTGAAGGAGGGGGCCCGCGTCTCCCAGGACGAGTACACGAAGGATGAGGCGAAGGATTTCTCGCTCTGGAAGGCCTGGAATCCGGATGACGGGGACGTTTACTGGGAAACCGAGATCGGCAAAGGGAGACCCGGATGGCACATTGAATGTTCTGTAATGTCCACCAAATACCTGGGACATACCATAGATATTCACACGGGAGGGGTTGATCTGATCTTCCCCCATCACGAAAACGAGATCGCGCAATCAGAGGCAGCGACAGGAAAGTCCTTTGTTCGCTACTGGCTGCACAACGAACACGTGATGGTGGACGGGAAGAAGATGTCGAAAAGTCTGGGGAACTACCTTACGCTGAAGGAGCTCATAGAGAGGGATCACGACCCGCTGGCGATACGCTACGCCCTTCTTTCAACCCATTACAGATCAAAACTGAACATCACGGATAAGTCCCTCTGGTCAGCCAGGCAGTCGCTTGAAAAGATCTATAACTTTGTTGATCTGCTGAAAGAGACTGAAGGAAGGAAGAACGAGAAAAAAGTGAACACCCTGATCAGGAAGGTCCAGAAGGATTTCATAGAGGCGATGGATGATGATCTGGATATAGGTTTGGCGTTAGCGAAGATTTTCGACTTCATCAGGGAGATCAACAAGCTGATAGAGAATAAACAGATGGGGAGGAAAAACGCGCAGGACTGTTTAAAAACGATAAAAAGGTTTGACAGGGTTCTGGGGATCCTCATCCCCGAGAAGGAAATATCCCCTGAGCTGCTAGGGAAGGTGTTCACCCTCCTGATTGATACGCATGAAAACCTGAAAGGAAGGGATGAAAAGATGGCGAAAGAACTTGAAAGGGGTTTAAAAAAACTCAGGGGGAAGGAGGTTGATCCCGGGCATTTCGGGGAGCTTATGGATGTCATTGTTAAAACCAGGGAAGGACTCAGAAAGAAAAAGATTTTTGATGTTTCTGACAAGATAAGATCGGATCTGAAAGAAATGGGGATAGTCTTGGAGGACAAGGAAAAGGGAGTGAGATGGAGACTGGTTTGATCTGGATCTCCCAATGCCTTTAACGTTCTATTTCTTGGTCTGCTTGCCCTTTTCAGGGAAACCCTTGAGTCTCAGTTTCTTACCACAGTTGTAGCAGAATTTGTCCATCTCCTGGTTCTCAGCCCCGCACTTTGGACAAACAAGAACCTTGATTACCTTAACATGCTCTTCGACGGTCGGCTTCTGGGTGGTTTCGAACGCGGGCTTTGAGATCTCCGGCCGTTCCACTCTTTGCTCCTCAGCCTGTTCGGCCTCCTCCAGGAATTCCTCTGTCCCCTCGGCTCTTTCCGGCTCCCTGAACGGCGTTGGTTTGGGCTTCTGCTTCTTTACGATATCTCGCTCTTCAGTTGCCATATAATACTCACCTCTCATCTTTCTTTTTCCGTATATTGATCCGGTCCCTGTGAAAAAGAGACCAACCAACATTATGACAAACGATCCCGATCCTACTGACTGGGACATTGCAACAAGTGTGTAAACACCCACCAGAGAGATCGCGACACCAATAATAAACAACCAGGCTGATCTCAAGAAGTATTCGAGGTCCATATTAAAATTATGAACTGATTGTATATAAATTTTAGAATTATTCTTTCTCCTCTTCCTTAAATTTCATTGGATTCCAAATGAAATCTTCTATATTATCAAGAATTCTTTTCTCCTTCTCGGTTACAGGTTTTTGTTCCTCTTCCCTCATTTTACTTAATTGGTTTCGGAAGAATAAATAAGTTTTCCGAAAATTACTTTTTCTCCTTGCCAATCCCGTGCTGACCAAAGCGATGATCTCTCAATTCCACAGCCCCCATCCTTCTCCCGTAGTGCAGAAAAAACAGGGCGCATGCGTCCAGTGAAAATACAATCGCAAGCTTGAAGAATGTCTCCAAAACCACGGGTTCTGTGAAAAACCTTATGAGAACATCCGTTGAGAGGAAGCCGATCGAAAGTATGAGTATGAGGCCTATTGCGAATGATGTTCCCGAGGAAGGCCTGTATTTCGTTCCTATGAAGAGGACTGTTCCCATTATAACGTATGCCAGAGCAAAGAACGGGTCAAGGAAAAGACCTGTTCCCTGGACTACGACTGACAGTATTAGGATAATGAATACGACCAGGAGCATTCTGTAGTAGCCCATTATTTAAATCTTGGTTACCCATGCTAAAAAATAAAAATAAGTAAAACAAATATAATATACATGGTTAGAAAAAAAACACTTATTCTCTCCATGGTTTTAGCTGCCTTACTAGTGTCTGTAATCCATGTGAACCCTGATGGAGACTCACATTACATGGAATCCCCCCTGTTCACTTCTTCGCTGCAGGGGATTACAGGATTGAGCATAGGGACGTTCACAACGGGAATCCTGATAGAGTATGCGATATTCCTGATCGCTGTCTACCTGCTTCTTCGCGGGGTTTCAAAGAGATTCGGCAGGTAATTTTAATCAGTCGGCACGAGATTCTTTTCAACCATTTCCTTGTAAAGGGATTCTGCTATTATTTCATTCCCCATGTCACCGTAGTGCGGACTGCTCGGATCCTCCTTTGGGTTCTGCAGTTCTCTGCCATCATAATCCTTTGTGAGTTCGTAAATGTCTACATATGGGACCCCGATTTCTTTGGAAAAATTACTTATTTCGCGGAAATGCCCGCAGGCCTGTACCCCGAACGATCCCGGGGTATACAATATCAAAAAGGGGATGTTATTCTTCTCTGCTATTTCCTTCATTTCTCTCATGGATTCCAGGCTGTTTTTCAGGCCTGTCTCTCTCTCTTCGACCCATTCCTCCCCGAAGCCCTTGTTGATAATATAAACACTGTTGAGAATGAACCTGTAAAAATACGAATGTCTTACCAGGAATTTGTTGGTTTCGATTGGTAGCGGGATGCTGACCGGAACGATGTAATCTTCTATCACTATGAAATCCACCGGGTCTATGTAGAACTGCTGTCCCCTTAAACCGCGAACCCATATCCTCACAGGATTTATGTCATCACAGTAAAACTGCAAGATCACGAAATCCGGCTGATAGTTCATTGCTATCTCTTTTAGAACAACAAGTTCCTGAATTGTGTTGTACCCCGGAACGCCAAAGCCGTAAACCTCAAAGTTTTTCGTGTTAAGACGTTCGTTCAGCTTTTTCTCAAGTTTGGTTGTGAACATCTCGTCCACATCAAGCACCTCGCCGGCTGTGAAAGAATCACCCAGAACAGCGATTCTAAATGTGTTTTCGCTCTTGTTTGTATAATATGTCTCGTGGCTGGATTTGAAGGTCTGGCATGGCTTTCTTTCCCCTGTGGTGATGTTCTCAATGTATATGCACACGTTGGCTCTTCCGTACAGGATACTACCATTTAGCATAACATCAGGGTTTGGATAATCCAGACTTTCGTGGGTATAATCTGAAGGTATCATGAAAAACCTACTTGCGACCTCAGCTATCAGAAGGAAAAATATTATGGAAAACAAAAGCAGCATCAGTTTTCCCATTGTTTTACGTTTCATACTTTAAGTTAATTTGAAAATTGTTTTAAAACCTTTTTCAAAAAATGTAAATTTTAAATTCTTTCTGTTACATATCTAAACCATGCTTTTCAGAAAGAAGTGCGAATTCTGTAAACAAAGGGTAGAGAAAGGGAAGGGTGTAAACGAACGGGTGGAGGTGTACGGAAGGGTTGGTACCTGGAAGAAGGATTTCTGTTCTGAGGATTGTCTGGAAAGGTATAAACAGGTTACAGGAGAACTAATGAAGACGAGAAGGCCGAACGTCTGTACACGCTGTATTAAGTGATAAAACGCTCGAAAAACCTTTATAAATTGTCATTACTAATTAATAGTATATGAAAGGAGAAAAACCCACATTAGCGATGTTTCTGGGATCCAGGGGTGGCTATCTAGCTTTCAGGCAATCTATGTTAGAGGTGAGAAGGCATGTCGTAAAGAAAGGTGCTGTCTATCTGGTAGAACATCGTTACAAACCAGAAAATGAATCCCTTATGCTCGATTTCAAGAGTATGGGAATGGATTTAGATGAGCATGAAGTGAAAGACGGGATGTGTTTAAAAAATGGTTTCTACACTTGCCGCGGTATAGAAGACGAAAGAAATCCGCATAGATCGAAAAGAAAGGTTCCTGCAATAGCCTTGAGGGAAGGCGGGGAAGGAATATATTTTCACGATTTTGAAACTGTTCTAGGGATTGAAGACATGTGCAATTTCCAAATAGATAAGGCCCATGAGTCAGGTTATAAAAATGACATGGCCATTGTTTTTCTTAGCGGATACGGTGGGGATGGCTGTAAATCGCTTGAGAATGCAGGGAAACTTGGTACACGGGTTTTTATCCAGGAACCCGAAACAGCAGCCGTTAAACAAATGCCTAACAATGCAATACAAACCGCGAAAATGTTAAACCTTGATTTTGACGTTCTTCCTCCCTACGGAATCGGCAGGAAGATAGACGAATTCTTAACTGATTAGATTTCTAAAAGCTTATAAAATTTGCCCTCCTTTAGTAAATCTATGAAAAATTACAAGCAGTTGGTAAGAGTTCCTGAAGATCCGTTTTATGCCATGCATATCTTGGATAAAGAACTGATACCTAACCTACGACTTAACCCCGAATCATGGGATCTTGTGGGAGCTTACATGGATGCAATGAGGAAAAAATTCGGCTCCAAGAGGCTAAGAATACTGGAGTTTTGTAAAGAAGTCGGAATTCAGCTCTAAAATCTTGCTCATTCTTCCGGCGGGTTGCATGTCGTGCCGTTGCTGTTAAAGAAGGCCCATTCTTCACAGACCCTTCCGTCCGGGAGCGAGCAGTATCCGATCGTTCCCTTCGGGGTCTCCACCCCCTGGAAAACGCCTCCCTTGTCCCTCTCGCAGTAAACAGCTGCCGGGTTGGGAAGTCCGGCACCACCGGAAATATCGACAACCCCGAACTGCTCACAGACTATTGAGAAGTTTCCATCATCTCTCTCAAGGAAGTGGATTCTTACTCTCTTGCCTTCATGGAAGATTGGCTGGTCCTCAACCCACTGGGAAATTACCCCGACAGTTCCTCCCGGAGTTATAATCTGAAGTCTGTCTTCTGTGAACGGGTCTCCCTTTACGTATTTTTCAATCAAAATATCGGCATAGGTGAATATATTTCCACCTTCGCCAAACCTGGACTCAACCTTTTCCACTGTTCCCTCTATAATGTAATCTGAGCTGTTTATGATGTAGTTGATGTCTGCGCATTCCGCTACGAGCATTGCGCTTCCTCCGCCTCCGGCCTGTCTTATGACGATCTTGCCTTCTTCCGGCATTGTCTGGACACACCCCGAGGTTCCCAAGGTTATTATTATCAGTATCAGAAACGCCACGAAAACGAAATTTCTCATATTTATAATGCCCTTCGATCGTTTATAAATACCCTATTTTTACTTCGGAAAAAACCGAAAATTCAGTCCTCTTAAGGGTAAAAACCGATGTTCTGCGTCCAATGGTAAGCTTTATATACCCATAAATTAACTATTTATTGGTAATAAATTATAAGGGTTCTAATGGTGATGGATTGTGACTGATGGACAAAAAAAGGTAATCGAGAGCGAATACCCTCCTATCTGTAAGCATTGCGGGAAGGGAATAGAAACATCTACGGCAGGATACAATCCCAATGATGACAGTCTCTACCACCCGCCTCCCCATAGCTGCGGGGCAGAGGAATATCGCAAGAACGGTGGTAATTTGGGAGACGATGACGTATTGGAAATAGTTGAACTGAAGGTTCGTTTCAAGAAAATACCAGAGAAGATAAGGTTTGATTTACAACTGGATGGATTGACGAGTGGCAAGAGAAGGTATGTTAATATTCTCGGTAAGAAGTATTACAGGGCTTTAAGACTTGTTCCTGAAAGTGAGGATCCCACACCCCATGAAGAACGTGATTGTGAAGTTAGATTTTTCAGAACTTCCGAGGGTGATTTTAAAAAATACAATGTTTATCAATTAGTGAAAATCTTGGGCGAAGAATATCCCGTAATATGGGGTAGTTTCATAGAACTTGATCATGAAACTGTCTTAAAGTTAAAAAGAGCTGCGAAAAATTCAAAACCCGGGGGAAATAAAAAGGTAAAATGAGTAATTATTTAATGGTGGATTAAATGAGCGATACAGGTCGGTTTGATACGAAGCTTGTAAATCTTTACGCAGAACACTACGCTGAACACATTTCAGTAGATCAGACCGGGTTCGATCCCGCGAATGTTGAAAAGTATCACGGCTGTATTATAACGACAAAACGCGATCCAAAGCACTATTCAACTTATGTTATCACGAAGGATGGAAGGATTTCCGGAAGGCCCAGCATAGAGGGTGCGAAGATCGAACTGATCGGAGGGGTGGACCCCCAGCTCTTCAAAGAGTTATATCACGGTCTTGCATGGTGCCTAAGGCCGGAAAAAATGATGAGTAAAGGGGAACTTAACGCCATTATCAGAAATTTCGGGCAGAATCTGAAAAGAGGACTCAGACTGTTTCTGAGCATAACCCCGGAATACGAAGAAAAGAAACACAGGACCGGGATGATAACATCACCGATTGATCATATTGAATATATTCAGTGATTTCTAGAAATATTTCAAGGTTTCTTTTCTTATCTGCTCAGCCACCTTAAAGTTTTTGTTCACAATAACGTTTACATCGAATTTGCCGTGCGAAATGGCTTGGTATATTTTTAAGATGTTCGTTGGCATGATTTTTCTGAGACTCTCGGCGGAAGGATACCATATCTTTTTCAGATCCTTCGGCCAGTACACCTGTATCACAAAATCATCTATCACGAAAATATCGCAATTTGTTGCGCAGGGGATTCCTAGCTTTACCTTTACATTTATTTTTTCCCATGATTTTGCAAGCCACCGGTCAACAAAATTCTTTTTATTGCATATGAAATAGAACCTGTCCTTTGATGCTATTTTTTTCAGCCTCTCGAAATTCTTCTTTGAAAGAAACATTGGTGAATTCATGTGATACCACTGGGCTACAATTGTTCTTGAAGTTTCACTTTTCCCAATTTCCAACATTTCGACTATGAAGTCTGCAAACTCCATGGGATTATTGAAAACCAAGTTTGTCGTTTCTTTTTTCAATACGTCCCTAAGTACAGGTTCTCCCCTTTCCAGGGAATTTTCCATTCTTTCGGTGAAATTCCTCACTTTCTTAACCCATTCCATATTCAACTGGTATTTCATGCCTTTCTTGATCAAGACTTCCTGCTCCACGAGTTTTTTTACCATCTTGTGAACAGCCTGATAGCTCACTTCCAAACCATTCTTCTTTGCCGCATTCTGTATCCTCCTTGTAGAAACAGGGTATTCCATAATCAGGAAGTTTATTACGAATTCCCTCAGATTCTTCTTTTCACCCAACATCGGAATAACAATGTCTATTCCCATTTTAAATATCCCAGATTTAGAATTTTTAAACCTTTTGGTTGTATTTTATTGAACGTAAGATATATCCGATGTTTTTTCTTGCTCTTATCATGGTAAGCGCTGAAAGGAGGTGCTAGTATGGGAATAATAGGCAAGATGGTTAGGAGTGCTGTCTCTGTGAAAGCGATGCAAGATAGTGACAAAAAGCTTGAAAGTCTGAAAGAGTGTTCTGATACCCTGTATAAAGGAAGCTCTTTGCCGCATCTTATTAGCGAATACGTTAGAGTTGAAAAGGAACTGGAAAGAGATGAAAAAGCTTACAATCAAACCATAAGTAGAACAAGTTCTTCAGATAAAATAAGAGAAGGGTGCAAAGGGACAGGAGTAAGTGAATCTGAGGCTTATTTACATATAGGAACTGTTAAAAAACTAATGGGAAACAAAATCGAAGAAAACAGGACGAGAAAAGATGCTATAGAAAGGGAGTTGAAAAAATACGACAGATAATATGAAAAAAATTCAAGATGCGGATGCTTGTAGCACTATAAAAGATTCGCATAATCGTATTTGTAAACGCAGCGAGTACTACCCTAGGAATACCCAGTTGGGAGAAGAATGTTCAATCCCTATTACTGATGGTGACGGTGTAGCTATTGTAGCTGATCCAGATGGTTATGCATATAAACAAGTCGGGGGGCCTGATAGATTAAAAACACGGATTCACGATGAGGAGGGCAAACCACTCATTGTGGATGAAAAAGGCACTGTATACAGAATGAGAGATATTATTACAAGACTAAGAGGAGCACCACTTTCTGCAAAAGAGGTAGAAGAAATTGCCAAAAAATATTAGAGGTTTAATAATCAGGGGGATGATGAGAATTAAAAATGTAGAAAAGATTTAGCTTTTAAATCCTTTAAGGAAGTTTAAACCATGAAGGCGGAATTCATACTCGGTGTTGTGGGATCTGTGATAAACATAATTTCAACCATACTTTTTGCCGGTTATGCTACACTCCAGTATGCCGTTACCTCAGGATTCGGTCCCTACGGAGGAGGTCCTTTGGATTCCCTTTTACAGGGGTTCCAGGCCCAGGCAGTCAATTCAATGGTCTACCTTGTGATACTGGCGATACTCGTGATTGTCGGGATAGCAGGAACAATATACGTCAGGAAAAACGAAAAGAAAGGCGGGATCATAATGATAATCGGAGGGATTCTACCGTTAGCTTTCCTCTTCTCTATAATCATGATGGGATCGTTAATGGGGTTCATCCCCCTCTCCGTCATGCTCTTCGGCTGCATATTCTTGATGCTGGGCGGGGCGCTCGCGCTGGAGAAGAAGTGAAATCTTTTAAATCGCGCCTTCAATAATCAAGATAATCTGATTGGAGGTGGATGATATGAGAATTGGGGAAGATCTTAAACCTGCTTTGCAGTTGAAGAGCCTGTATTACACTTATGCCGTCTCGTTCTTGCTCTTTATTTTAATAATAATTTACCTGCCTGTCCTGGTTTTCGCGCCGCTACCGGTTATAATCGGGGTCACGATTTACTTCGTCCTGCCCGTTCTGCTGATTTTCTTCTTCGGGATTTACTGGATCATGAAGTATTACCACACCATAATCTACAAGCTGACCGGAAGCGAGATGACGTGGAGAAGGGGGGTGTGGTTCAAGAAAACCGGGGTCGTCCCCTACAACAGAATCACGAACGTTGACATAGAACAGGGACCTGTGTCGAGAAAATTCAGAATAGCCTCCATAAAGATACAGACCGCGGGTTATTCTGGCCCGCATCAGAGATCCTCGGAGATAAGGATAGACGGGATGAAGAATTTCGAGGAGCTGAGAGAATATATAATAAGTCTGGTCAAGGGAAAGAAGCCCGTGGCAGTCGAGACCTATGAGGAAGACATCAAGGGTTCTGATGTTCTCAAGGAACTGGTCAGGATAAGGAAGCTGCTTGAAAGGAGAAGGTAAAAGTTTCTTTCCCAAAGATTAGGAATATAACAGTGTAATATTTGCCTGTTTTTCACTAAAAACCAACATCTTCCGATCAACAGCAAGCTTTATAAGCCGGCACTCTAATAATTATATGTAACTACCAAATAGTTACAAGTGGGTGTCTTGAAATGAGTGTTGGAAAGGTTGCCAGAAGGATCGAAGAGTATTTGAAGGAAGCAATAGATGTTGATCGATTGGATGGTCCCTATGCAGTCAAAGGTATATTCATGGATCATTCACTTCCCAACGAAAGGTTAGAGGTAGGTAAAACATTCGAAACAGGCTACAAGCCTATAATACAATTAAAATTGGATTCCGAAGAACCTAAAATAGAAAAAAGAAAAACTTCGTATCTGAGTATTGATGATTTCTCGGGTAGCGCTTTTCAGCCGGCATTTGCCTAAGGGTTTTAAGCCAAATAAAACCCAAATACTAATATGAACAAAAAACTCTTACTAGGGATCTGGCTTTTGATATCCTTGGCTTTCTGGATTTTTTCAGGAGATATGAGAACAATATTTGCGGGAGTTGGCGTTTTGATAGCCGGTTTTTCAACCCTTTTGTTCTGGATTTTCAGAAAACCAGTCTCGGCTGTGGTGAAGATGATAAGAATCAGCCCGAAAAAGAAGTTCGTCCTTATCGGCAGCTTAGGGGCGGTGTGGGTTGAATTTGAATTCTGGGTTCTGGAAAAAGTTTTTGGGGTTAGTCTTGCCGCGCATCCTGACCTTTTCCTGGATTTGCTGGTTACAATGCCGTGGTATATAATAATGGTTTTCCTGCTCTGGAAGGTTGAGACGAAGTATTCGTATTCGCTCTTTGCAATTTTTATATACGGAGGCATTTACGATTTTTTCGCAGACGGTGTCTTAGGGACAGTGATGGCTGTAGGGTTCTTACCATTCGAGACCATTCTCCTTATTCTGGTAGCCCTGCCTCTATTTGCTCTTTGTTATTCCTTTATGGTTCTGCCTCCCACCTACCTACTCAGAGAGGAAATCAGTAAAATGAGAACAGAAACCCGAAAGGGGGGTTGGGCCAAATACCTGTATGCTTTATTACCACTGGTTGGCTTATTAATATATGGAATTATTGCGATATTGTTATTTTCGATGGGGTGAAATGCCATGAAAAAACTTTTCTTGGTATTGGTTCTTTTGGTTCTGATCAGCGGATGCACTGGGGGAAAACCCCCTGTCAAACACAGCAGTTATGACATTCCCATTACCTCACGATCATTCTATATAGGTGTCGTGCCTACTCCGAAGAGCGATCCTGAAACCACTTTTGATGACATAAATGACGCTTACAAAGAAGCCGGTGAACTGGGTGAAGTTACAATGATCTGGACGGGCGAGAACATAGGACAGGCAGAAAAACTGAAACAGAACAAGGTGGTTACCGCTGTAAGAGTTTACGGTCTCAAACCAGTTCTCACCCTCTCCTTTGCCACGATAAAAGAGGTCCCGGGATCAGGTTTAAAATATGTTGTCGACGCTCCGGATGGTGTTAACGCCGATCTGTCTGATACGGAATTCAGAAACCTATGGGTAAGCGAGGCCAGGGATATTGCAAAGGAATTTAAGCCCGAATACCTCTCTCTCGGAAACGAGATAAACGATTATTTCTACCTGAATCCAGAATATCTCGATTCCTATCTTTCTCTCTATGACAATGCTTACCCTGAGATAAAAAAGGTCTCTCCAAACACGAAGGTTCTTGTCGTCTTCTCATTCACCCATCTCATTGACAACGACCAGTGGGATTTTTTTGAAAAGTTCAATGACCGGGCAGATATTATCGGCCTCACCACGTACCCATGGAAACATTTTGAAACCCCCGAAGAAATAACCTCAGATTACTACAAACAAATCCAGACGTATACAAACAAACCAATCGCTTTCACAGAGATAGGATGGACCACCGAGAACGAACAGGCAGAGTTCCTGGTAAGATTCCTTGAGCTGACGAAAGGTATGGATATTGAGATGGTAAACTGGTTATTCCTCCACGAAATGGAACTCACCGGGATCGTGGCCAGCGTCTCCGATCCGGAAACAGGTAAGATCTCGTTGAAAAAGAAAGACGGGACGAAAAGGGAAATATATAACCTGTGGCTGGATCTGAAAGGGGTAAAGTATGAAGGTTAGGTTTTTGATTATTCTTACAGTGATCCTTGTTCTTGCCAGCGGATGTACACAACCCCCTTCTGATCAGTTCACACGTTACGAAACCGCTGATTCCTCCTCCATGGAGACGTTCTCGGTCGAATACCCGGAATGGGAGGAAACAGAAAACGATGATCCTTTAAATGTCATCACCATGGTCAGGGCAGACAATATATGCACCTTCTATCTCAACGCCCCTGAGGCTCCCATGCAATGGTATGAGATCGCTCTTAAGAACTACATTACAGAAAACGATTTCACCCTCCTTTCCGAAAAACCACTTTCCTATAAAATGACCACAGGTGACGGGTACACCTTCCTGACGAAAACCAGGGGCATGTTCTGCGATGATAAGAGCTACTTCGTGATCTTTTCCTGTATTGAAGGCAACTTCGATGAGGCTCTTTTTAATCAAATCACTGACTCAATGAACTGCGAAAAGAAATGGAGCGTCCCAGAAAGAACGAGCAAAAAGCTCGGTCTTGTGATAAGCCCTGCGAACACAACCACTGTCTACTCCGACTTTGCCAGGGCATACAACATCGCAAGGAACTCAGGGATCCAGATAACCCATAACTACGTGGCCTGGGGAGACATAGAAAACCGTTCAGGCTCTTACAACTGGCTTGGAACGGACTTCATAAATAACCTAATCCAGAACAAGGGCCTGGAAGTCTCTGTCGTCTTCAACATTATACACACCTCTGTTGTGGGGAAGCTTCCTGAAGACATCACCTTCAAGAAATTCGACGACCCGGAACTCGTCCGAAGATTCACGGACTTCGTTCTCAAATACATAGACCGCTACAGGGACATAATAAGTTATGTGGAGATAGGGAATGAGGTCGATATCTACCTAAATTCACACCCGGATGAACTCCAGTCCTTCCGTTCGCTCTACCAGCAGGTCTACAATTCCATAAAAGAAAAATACCCGGACCTCCCGGTGGGAACGGTCTTCGCATACCACGACATGAAGAAGTCGAACGCCTTCTGGGTCTACCACAACCTTTCGTTCGGGGATTTCGACGACTTCACTTTGTACATCTACTCTGACGGCTTCATCTTCAACCGCGATCCCTCGGAAGTGGGAAGACATCTCAAGGAAATAGAACAGCTGACAGGGAGCAGAAAGTTCGGAATGGAAGAGGTGGGATGGTCCACCTCCCCGAAGCTCCAAGGAAAAGAGGAAGATCAGAGAGAAACAGTGAAAGAATTCTTCAACTACCTGGAGCAGGCCCCGAATCGCCTGCAGTTCATGAACTACTTCCTCCTCCATGACGGAAAAGAGGACGACTGTATGGAGCAGGCGAAGAGCTTTATCGAGCCTGATCACCCCATCCTTGAAAACAAGGAATTCATGGATATATTCTCCGACTTCCTCTGCCAGCTCGGATTAATCAAAAATGACGGGACAGAGAAGCTCGCATGGGCAGAATGGGTCAAGCGGGCTGGGGAGTATAAGGTGAGTTAAATATGAAAAAATTATTCCTAATACTGATTCTTCTTATTCTCGCGAGCGGCTGCGTGAGCAATGAGCTTACAGGAATCAGAAAAACAGGAAAGCCAAATATAGAGTTTCCGAATAAATCCGTGGAGGAAGGCCCCCCTACAATTTATGATATCGGGATAGATCTGGAACCTTGGGACGAAAACACGAATTATGCAGGAGACGTCTCTTTTGATGGTCTCCAGTACAGCGAAAAAATCTTCCTTGAATTCGGCGCAGACGAGGGTGACGGCTCGCTGAATCCCCATCCCATGTTCGTCCTTCCCCTGGGGACAGAAATCCATGCGGTCTCGGCAGGGATCGTCTACTGGATCGAATCCCTTGGAGACAATGATTATGACGTATGCGTGAACAGGTATGAAGGCGATCAGTGGTGCGTATCCTATGAACACATCTCCAGTCCAAGGGTAGAGGAAGGCGACATTGTCAATGTCGGTGACGTTATCGGAGAGGCCGGCCGCATAAACGAATTCACAGAATTCGGCAAGTTTGACCTGAAGGTATGGAAAGGGGGACAGACTGTCCTCAATTACTGTCCCTACGAGTTGCTTGACGAACATGTCAGAGAAAGAATGCAGGCAAAGATAACCAGGTTCATCGAGGACTGGGAAGAATACATGGGGAAGAACATATACAACGAAGAGGATTGGGTATCCCCAGGATGCGCGGCCGAAACGCTCCAGGAGGAACCATCCATGCAAGGGTAAGGATTTCAAATCATATAAATAACGCGAAAACAATATAATGGATTAAATCAAAGGGGTGGAAAATGCCAAAGGGAAAGAAAGAGAAAGAATACGAACGTCCTGAGGACACGCCTGGCTTCGGCCTGAGGGTGGCGATCTCGATAATCTCGGTCTTCGGGATAGTGGGATTCTTCATCGTCTGGCTGTTCTTCTACGCGGACAAGTTCACGCTGTACCAGAACCTGGCGATGGTGCTGGTCGCAGTCCTGGCCTTCATCGCGATAATGGCCGCAAGCTGGGTGAGTTGGGGAATCAAGTACGGCAGGAAGTTCGAGGAGTGCGAGAAGAAGTGAGATCATCCATCGCCAAGATTTGTTTTGTGGCTGCTGGTGTTAGGACATATTCTCTCTATTTTCTTTTCATTTTCTTTCTAAAGAAGAGGAAAATCATCACTAGTATTACCAGAACCAGAATCACCGGTCCGAAGATGAACAGTCCTATGAGATTGAAATACGCTGTGTAAGCGGGCTTTTCGAAAAAATCCTGCTTGAGAGAAGGCATGGTGAATATCGTGTTTATGAGCTCGTCTAAAGGAAAAGATTCTATCTGCCCTACAACGAGAACATACTTTCCAAGGTTGTCTGTGCTCATTACATGAATATCATAACCGCCAGGACCGACCCCTGCTTTAATATCAGGCCCCTGGTAATACCAGTCTCCCCCGAACTCCTCATAATAGCGTTCCCACTGAAAATCAGTCCCGTTCAGGAAGTAAATGAAATTGTTGTCAATTTCATCAATCGGCTCGATCGCGACAGAAACATCTTTACCTATGCCGGGAAGGTCAGGAACGAGAATGCTCACATAGAGATCGAATCCCTCCTCCTCTATTATGTTATAGTGATCATGCTTTCCTTTCAGTTCCCCGTAAAAGGCCTGGGAAACCTCCGGGTTTCTGATCATCACTACATCCCCGGAAACCAGCCTGGGCTGGTGCGCGGATACGCCCGCAGAGAGTAAAAGTCCTATTATTAAAAACGTGAACAGGATTTCT
>JABAOH010006222.1_pt1 | contig 18204 bp, 18 predicted proteins | sample 7062181 | NCBI WGS metagenome assembly JABAOH01 (sample SAMN14538630, study PRJNA623070) | marine sediment metagenome | biome: marine biome [ENVO:00000428]; feature: marine pelagic biome [ENVO:01000023]; material: deep marine sediment [ENVO:00002113]; isolation source: pool of 5 deep marine... | reverse complement strand
AGAGCCGACGTGTAGCGGTATGTATCGGCCCTGAGCATGGAACCGTTGGGCCTGAATTAGTAAAAGATGCCGCAAAAGAAGCGGTGCAAGGCATAGGTTATGACCTTTTGATTGTTTGCGGCTTTGCATTTGACCCGCATGTATCTGAGGAAGCCAAGAGGTATGGTAATCTCACTATATTACCGACACGAATAAACGCGGATTTGCAAATGGGCGATGAGTTTCTCAAAAAAACCGGTTCCGGCAACTTATTTATGGTATTCGGCGAGCCGGATTTGAAGGTAATAAATACTGAAGATGGGAAAATCAAAGTGGAGATCAAAGGCCTGGATATATACGACCCCACCACCGGTGAAATCCGCAGCAACTCAACTGATGATATTGCCTGTTGGTTCATCGATACGAATTATAACGGCGAGAGTTTCTTCGTCCGTCACGCATATTTTACAGGGGCCGACAAGCCTTATGATAAGCTAAAGCGTGCACTTAGGGCAGAGATTGATGAAGCCGCCTGGTCAATGTTATATTCGACTAAGAGCCGACCATTCGACCCACCCGAAACCGGGAAAATCGCTGTCAAAGTAATAAACCACTATGGCGACGAAGTTCTCAAAGTCTACGAGCCTACGGCGGCTGACCAATAAAGTAGCAAAGAAGGTTTTATAATGTGTGCCACACATCCAATTGTACCAAACAAGTATCGCGGAACGACGACTTATCACAAGGTATTCTGCAGATTAATTCAAGCTGCTCTCGCCCGGCAACCCATCCATTATGAAGATGTGGCGGCTATTATGAATTTACCGGGAAGGGGGCAACATATGTTGAAAGAGACTGGCCACATGCTGGGAGAAATTTCTGAGGATGAACAAAATACCAAACACCACGACGCCCTATGTTGAGTGCTCTCGTGGTTAGAGCTGATACAGGCATACCAGGAGATGGCTTCTTTGTCCTCGCCCGCCAACTGGGGAGACTTGAGGAAAATGCAACAGAAGAACAGCAAAGGGAATTCTGGGAAAATGAAAGAGATCAAGTCTACGAGACGTGGAGTAGTTGACCTTATTGTAATAACGGACGCCCACAGCGGCTGGCCCAAAAATTAGGAAATTGCGAATGACCAGAAAAGCTATTTATAGGCATAAAAGAACTGGTGATTTATTTGCCATTGAGACCGACGAGAGTGGAAATGTTCTTTCAACAAGTGGGCCGCTGCTGACAAAGGACTTAAAACCCGAAGAGCTTGATTATGATAATTACTGGGACGAGGATATAAAGGCACATTTAAGTGAATTTGTGCTGTTATCGAAAGCCGAATACGAAGAGCTGCTTAAAAGAACCGGCTTTTTTATTCAGGAATCACAGCGTTCTATCTTTGATGAACTCAATCAACATAAAAAGAAATAAATTTCTTCTCTACGGCGGCTGGCCAATAAACTATTATAAACTTGGATTTCCCAAGTAGTGCGTGACAAGGGAACAGGATTTTGGTAGTATTTAAACCAAGAAGAGAGGACGTAACCATGGCCATATTGAACGAAAACGTGGCACTCGAGGACTGGGCACGGGACACCTTCAAAGGACAACCGCAGAAGGTGCTTTTGCCCCGCGGCAAGATGTTGTTCAAGCTCTCCAAGTATCACCCGATCAATACGAGCAGGGGTGGAGCGATCACGCAGTTCTGGTCCGATTATGAATCAACCTCGAAGGGAGATTGGGGATGGGAAGGCCTGCAGAGGATGAGCAAGCACTTCGGGGTATCGGAACAGGAACTAGCTCGTGTGACAGCGGCTGTCAAGATCGAGTGGAATGAACTAACCTACGCGTGGAGGATAGTGCTGAACGAGCCCGTGTACGGCTGGCATGGCCCTGCGAAGTCACAGTATCGGACCGGCCAATCGGGACGGAAGCTCCCCGGGACGAATATGCAATACTTCATACCCAACCTTGCCGGTTGGCACGTCACGGTCCTTGACCGGCTCCGCGCCCGCTAAAGCTACCCTGACTCAAAGTAGCGTGGCGACGAAGTAGTCTCGAATTTCCCAGGCGAGCGGGAAGTTCGTCGGCGCGCAGAGCCCGAAGCCAAAGGGCCGAGGAATCTTGTGTTATTAATATTATATGTACAATAGTAATAACCTCTGTACACAAAGATGTGGATAACTTCAGAGAATGGGAAAGATCAGCAAGAAAAAAGAAGGTATGAGAGAATTGGCCCTAACTCAGAGACATTTGGAAATCAATCTAACGATTGTATATATTATTGATAATATATATACAATATTCCCTGTTTCGAGTGACATTCAAATATATTACCTGTATTTTTCGCATAATATCGAGGGCGTATATAAGCGATTCTGATAATAGCATCTTTTTACCAGGGTATGAAACTATTTATTACCTGCGTTTTTAAGCAAACAACAGAAGTTTTATCCGACTGACCGCACACCAGCCGAGGTGTACGGTGTAGGAGTTGGCACTCCGGTCGCCCTCTGGGCTCCCTCCGTGCCAACTGCTTTAACATACGGTGATGAATCCACCTTAAAAGCCTGTAATTTTTGTCTAGACTTTGGGTAGGGGTATACAAAAAAAATTTTTTCTACATAAATTCGGCAATTACAAGGACTAAGAACAAGACTGAAAAATTTATCCAGAAATTTCAAACTTTGGCCTTTACACCTTGTCAAGTTGTTATTAATTTAACGACAGCAATTAAGATAAAGGCCTGTTTGTTTACCAGTTTTCCTTGTGGGGCACGTCAAGAAAAAAGTTTCCCTAGATCCCGTACAATAGAGACACCAAATAGCTATGCTTAGGTGTTAAAATGGGTAAGAATAAATTCATAATTTGAGTATTTAAAAAGGTCGAGTTCAGTTGGCCTTGAACTCGACCGAATTTTGGAGTAGGCAAAGGATTGTCTACTCATGTTCAGGTTAATACAACTTGAAAGCAATCCTATCCTACTCATCTGATAGTTTTGTCGGAAGAAATTTGTTATGTGTTGTTAATTCGGCGGCAATCATGCAGAAATCATCGTAAGAAAGAAAGTACTTGGCTAGACGGTTACAAAATAATATATATTTTTTCAAGTAATACCCTTAACATCTTTTATGGTTTTTCGGAGTGTAAAAAAAAGATTTTTGCAAACGAAAAATTTTGTTTGAAAAGTTATAAATTCCATCGTATTTACGATTAAGTCCTCTGCTTATGATAAAGGGGCAAAAGATGATAAAGCTATTAAAGACAAAAACTGAGTGGATTGATACCTGACGCTATTGAGAATAGTTTGTTACATATTAGAAAAAGCTCTTTGTTAAAGTAATATAGCTGAAAAAATAGCTGAGTTCAGCGGTAACTGAACCCAGCCTTTTGGGGGTCCAAAATGACCCCATACTTGGAAATATGGAATCATTTTACACTGCCTCCAGAAAACATTGCAACCAAAAAGGCAAATTTAAAAGATTTTTTGGCTTGCAAGGCTGTGGTTTCCCTGAATTTCAGCTATGTCCCATGTAAGGGTAATTGAGCATGGATGCCACAGCAAAGAATATAACAACATTATCACATAAAATTAAACCGGTGTCGGAATCGCTGTGCCGTAAGGCCAGCGGGGTACTGTGGGCCTCATGCATTCCAGCATCGGTTTTTTTCATTCAGGGAGTTTCAAATGAGCAATGTAGTAGTTACTGAAAGATTATTAACAGCCAAGGCCTTGGGGCAGATGCTTAGCCTCAGCAAGCGACAAATCTTCCGGCTTAACAGTTCCGGTAGAATTCCTGCACCCATTCGCATCGGGGGCAGTATCCGCTGGGATTTAGAGCGGGATATAAAACCTTGGTTAGCTGCTGGAGCCCCAACCAGAGCAGAGTGGGAAGTTCTGAAAAAAGCAGAGGAAGAATGATGACCAAAAGAAGACAGACTGTTGGCCTAACAGTTTTTCTGAAGGGTAGTACAGACCCGAAGGCAGGGATGCCCGGATGCGCAAACTTCGACCATCATTATGGCAGTTGTTTGTTTGGTGCTTGTTTGGTGGAGCTTGGTGAGTGTTGCTCTTATTTTGAGAGAGCCGTCCTGCCGACAGGTAGTAGTGATATTCGTCGGAAGTACGAAGCCTTGACTGGCGTTTACATTGAAGGGGAGGCGGTGAACTTGTGCGGCGACTGCGGCAGAACGATACCGCCGAGACGAAGATACTGCGACAGATGTGTCCAGAAAAGGCGACGAGCTACATATCGGCAGTCGAGGCAAAAGATAGCTAGTTGATGCGCAACAGTTAATGAAAATTGCCCCCAAAATTTTGCACTCTAAGGGCTGTTTCGATGCCGTTTAGAAAAGCGTTTTGAAAATATCTTATCTGAGTCTTGGGCATACGATTTCGGAACTTAACTGTTGCGCTGGTGATAGGGAAGTAGGTAAGAACATGGATGTTGTTAAAAAAACGATTATAAAAATCTATGATTATCGAGATGAGTCGGGGAAGTTACTGTACCAGGCAGTTCGATACGAACCCAAAGATTTTAGACTACGCCAGCCCGATGGTCACGATGGCTGGATATGGAATCTTCAGGGAGCAAGAAGAGTTTTATATCGCTTACAAGAGCTATTGCAGGCAAATCCTGCTGATTGGGTATTTATTGTAGAGGGCGAAAAAGATGTGGATAGGCTTTATGATGAAGGGCTAGTGGCTACAACGTGTGCGATGGGTGCTTCTAAGTGGGACGGTAACTATAGTGAGTTTCTGAACGACCGTGCGTTTGTGGCTATTATACCCGATAACGATGGAGCCGGCAGAAGACATGCTAAACAGATAGCCGAGAGCTTAGCCAGCGTAGGGGTGAAGGCAAGGATACTTGAATTGCCAGGACTACCCGAAAAAGGTGATGTTTCCGACTGGCTGAATGCAGGCGGCAGTAAAGAAGAACTGATCAAGTTGGCGGGTAAGACCAAACCATTTGAATCTATTGATACGTCTCGATTCAAGCCGTTGTCATCACTGGACGTTATAGAAATAGTTGGTCTGACGATAAAAAGGGACCAAGAGAATAAGCTGATAACCTTCTTATGCCAATTATCGGCTTATACAGAAAGCTCACAGTTCAATATTAGTTTCAATGCCCCGTCATCGACTGGTAAGTCTTATATCCCAACAGAAACGGCCCGGCTGTTTCCCGAGGAAGATGTTATCGAAATTGGCTATTGCTCTCCTACCGCATTCTTTCACGATGTTGGCCAGTATATTAAAGAGCGAAAAGGCTATTTGGTTGATTTATCCCGAAAGATTTTTATCTTTCTTGATCAGCCACATACTCAGCTTCTGGAGCGGCTGCGACCTGTACTTTCGCACGATAAGAAGGAAATCACGCTGAAAATAACCGATAAGAGCCAGAAGTTTGGTCTTAAAACCAAGAACGTCCTGCTGAGAGGTTTCCCGGCAGTTATTTTCTGCACCGCTGGATTAAAAATAGACGAACAGGAAGCAACGAGATTTCTTTTACTAAGCCCAGAGACCAATCAAGAGAAATTTCGAGAAGCAATATTTGAGAAGATTAAAAAGGAGACAGACCCAGAGGCTTACAACCGGTGGCTGGACGATAATCCAGAAAGGCAGTTACTTAAGGAAAGAATACGGGCAATAAAGCAGGAAAATATTAAGGAGGTGAAAATCGGCTTACCGGAAAAGGTTAAAGAAGAATTTTTCAGTGATAATAAGATGTTAAAGCCACGACATTCAAGAGATATTGGAAGGTTGATTTCATTGATTAAATCATTTGCGCTGTTGAATCTATGGTTCAGAGACAAGGATAATTCGACTATTGTGGCAAATGAAGACGACATCGAAGAAGCATTCAACATCTGGGAGACAATTTCTGAAAGCCAGGAGCTTAATCTGCCGCCTTATATCTATCATCTTTATCAAGAGGTTATTTTGCCTGCTTGGAACGAGAAAAATAAAGGCAGAGCCGAAAGATTTGAAGAGATAACCGGAGAACTCGGATTAACCAGACAGGATATAATACAAAAGCATTACGAGGTCTATGGCCGCTTCATTCCGGATTGGCAGCTTCGGCAGCAGATTATACCGATGTTGGAAACCGCTGGTTTAATTACACAGGAACGAGACCCGAACGATAAAAGAAAGATGCTAATCTACCCCACCACTCCACTCACTACTTCTGATTTTGCCAATCAAGGACAAGAAGGGCTAAATAAAGCTAACGTTTCAGAAATAATAGTGAGTTGAGGGGTAGGGTAAGCCATACAGTACCGTGGAAAAAAGTTATAATAATTTAAGAATTTTCTGAGATTATACTTGAACAACTTCATGTAGTGTTGTATATTTACAATGTAAGGTATAAAGTATGATATTGCTTATTATGATTGTTGAGACTATCAGAAAACATATTAAGACCTGTGGCAAGACCCGTTACCAGATTAGTAAGGATACTGGTGTTGATGAGGCTACTCTGTGCCGGATAATTGCTGGTAAGGCATGTTCAACAGAAACCGCTGATATTCTACTGAAATACTTTGGTCTGACAATCACAAGAAAGAAAAAGGTAAGGTGATATTATGGCAAGTGTATTCAAACGAAAATACAATAAGATTGTCAATGGTAAGAAAGTAAAGAAGCAATCGCTGAAATACTATACCAGGCTGAAAAATGCCGATGGCATAAAGCAGACTATACCTTTGTTTCGGGATAAAACTGCAAGCGAACAACGAGCAGCACAACTTCAAAAAGAATTTGAATTGGAAAAGGCAGGAGTTGTTGACCGCTACAAAGAACATCGGAAAAGACCTTTAGCAGAACATCTTAACGATTTCTGCGAATCGCTGCTAGCGAAAGGCAATACAGTCAAACACGCTAAGCAGGTAACATCGAGGGTGAGCCGTGTAATTAAGGGCTGTAAATTTACTTATTGGAGTGAATATCCGCAAGTAAAGTGCAGCGATACCTTGCTGACCTGCGAAATAGTGGCAGTATATCCGCTCAGACATCCAATCATTATTTGAAGTCGGTGAAGGAGTTCGCCCATTGGATGGTTCAAGATGGTAGGGCAAGTGAATCACCACTGAAGCATCTAAAGTGCAGGGCAGTGAAGAAAGTTGTCGATGAAGTGCATCCGAGACGAGTCTTACAGGTAGATGAATTGAGGCGGTTGTTGGAGTCTACAAAGTCCGGTCCCGTGCGTTTCGGAATGACCGGCTATGAAAGATATTTGCTGTACCGCTTCACGACTGAAACGGGCTTAAGAGCCAAAGAAATAAGGAGTCTGAAGGTATGTTCTTTCGACTTTGATAACCTCACAGTCCATGTTTCAGGGGCCTACACGAAAAATAAACGTGAAGCAGTGCAATGGCTTAGACCGGACACCGCTGAAGAATTGAAAGGTTTTTTTCAAGCAAAATGCCAAATGTAAAGGCCTTCGGTGGTACTTACAAGAAGCTTACCGACAAAACCTCAAAGATGTTGATGGCTGATCTGGCGGATGCGGATATTATATACGTTGTTGATGGGTGCTATTTTGATTTTCACGCCTTGAGGCACCAGACAGGTACGCTGTTAGCAGTAGGGGGGGTTCACCCAAAGGTTGCTCAGTCAATCATGCGACACAGCGACATTAATATGACATTGTCAAGATATACACATACGCTCACTGGCCAAGAAGCCAAAGCTGTTGAAGCGATGCCAGATTTATCAACACCAAGGACCAGAACTCAAAAAGCTGTTGCAACTGGCACCGATGGTAGGGGGGTAGACTCAGATCAGAATGGCACGAAAGAATTGACACCTAAATTGACACCTAAATTGACACCCAAATTGACACCTACGACTTACTCTGAATGTAACCAGTTGACAGCGGATGTCCGTTCAACTTCTGCAAAGTCTGAGAAAGCAGGGGGGCATAAAAGCTTACAAGATGTAAAGTTAAGCAGCAAAAGAGAGGGAATGTCATCAGATGTCACCGAAAAAAACAAAACACGCCTGGAGGGATTCGAACCCCCAACCTTCGGTTCCGTAGACCGACGCTCTATCCAATTGAGCTACAGGCGCCTCAATGTTTAATCCATTGCAATATAGCAACTTACTATGCATACTGTCAAGCTCTTTTTTAGCCGCTATGGGGCGCGCGACAAGGGGCTGTCGATTTAATTAGAACGTTTTTTGCACAGCTCCTTCTGTACTTCAATTGTATAATGCAATTCAAAGCTTTGTTGTTTTACTTTGCGCGGATTATCGAAACCGTACATAGAGCTACGAGTTGAAAACCTTCAAGAAATAGCCACAAAGCTTGAGTTTTCAAGACAGAGTTGATATTCTATTGGAGATAAGACTCAACATCGTAGATAAGCCACGGTCATATAAAAATATCAGCCTAACTTGTTGAATGGAGCTCATGATAACTGCCGAGTAGTCTATGCGAAAACTAATTTCGACAATCATTGGTGTTTTATTTATCTTGTCTTTAGTCAGCCAATCCTGTTACGCCGAAGTCATCCAACTGAGTGAGCACGTGTCATTGATTCCCGGACCGGTCAACGGGGTAAGCATAGAAAGAGACAATGCCAACTTAGTCATCTATGGCGATCCGGGGAGTAAAATCAAAAAGGCTGAAATGGTCCTGTTTACCCACAGCCGGCGCGATGTCGTCTGGGCAGGGCGAGGACTCGTAGAAAACGGGGCAACGGCTGTCATACCCGAGTCTGATGTGGAAAAGTTCAGCAATGTCGAGCGGTTCTGGAACGACTTTACAACCAGCCGGTTTCACGACTACGCACAACAGGGAACTAAGATTTTGACTAAATCCTTGAAGATAGGCCGAACCGTCAAGGCCGGCGAAAACTTCTCCTGGAAAGGAATACCTATCGAGGTCATCGATACACCCGGTTATACTCGCCAGGCTCTTTCATACTTGATCGAGATCGACGGCCTTAAATATGCCTTTGTTGGTGACATCATCTACGGCAACGGTAAACTGTTCGACCTGTACTCTCTCCAAGACGCGGTGGCGGAAGCAAAGATAGGCGGCTACCACGGCTGGGCGGGCCGTATGAGTGAGCTGATTAACAGCCTGCGAAAAGTCGCCGCTCGAAGACCCGATATTCTCGTCCCAGTACGCGGGCCGGTTATACGCAATCCCATCGAAGCGATCAATCTATTGATACAACGGCTCCAGAAAATCTATGAAAACTACCTATCCATTAGTGCAGGCCGATGGTATTTCAATGATAACTATGATGTTCTCGCACAACGAGTCCTCGGGGACAGTCCCAAGGTCAACTGGATGCCCTGGGCCGAAGTGATTAAAGACAAGCCACCCGAGTGGATCATACCAATCAGCAACTCACGTCTGATTATCTCCGAAGACCACTCAGGATTCCTAATCGATTGTGGCAGCAGCCGGATACTCGACAGAGTTATCAAACTAAGAGATGCCGGCAAACTAACCGACCTCGAAGGCCTGTTTATCACACACTATCACGATGACCACACAAACGATGTCACCGCCTGTCTTGCTGAGTTCAACTGCCCCGTTTATGCAACCAGCCTTTCGGTCGATATCCTCAAACAACCCGAGAAATATCGTATGCCCTGTTTGACGCCCAAACCTATCCCGAATATCAACATCATGCCCGAGGCTCACAAAATGCGATGGAAGGAATTCACATTCACGTTCCACTACTTCCCCGGCCAGACAATCTACCACGATGCACTGCTCGTTGAGAAAGACAACGCCGAAAAAATCTTCTTCATCGGTGACTCCTTTACCCCTTCAGGGATCGACGACTACTGCCTGCTCAATCGCAACTTTCTTCACGAGCCTATGGGTTACTTTTATTGCCTCGACCTTCTGAGAAGAATCCCCCCAGAAACATTACTTATCAACCAGCATGTCGTTGAGCCCTTCAGCTTCAGTGCCAGACAACTTGACCACATGACGGCAGCTTTGACTAAACGCAAAGCACTTCTTGCTGAACTCTTCCCATGGGATGAACCAAACTACGGCATCGACGAACGATGGATTCGCTTCAGCCCCTACGGCCTGAAAGCCAAGCCAGGCCAAACCGTTCAAGTCAGCTTAAAGGCGTTCAATCATTCCAACGCCCCTCGTATGTTCACAGTCGCGCTTAATCTGCTCCCCGGATTTGATACAATACCCACAACCGCTTCAATCACCGTCCCTTCGCGAACCGAGCAACAGATTGATTTTAATCTTCTCATTGGAGCATCCTTTGAACCGGGAACACACGTTCTCACCGCCAACGTGCAATTAAAGCAATGGAGCCTACCCCGCTGGACTGAAGCAATCATCGAAATCGAATAAAGGATTGACAATCGGAGACACTGTCAGTCCTTTTCCCTTTCCTACATTGAGCGTGAGAAGTAATCCCTTTGCGCCGGTGCCGAGGAGAAAAGAGAGAAAATGTTAGCGATTTGTTAACAAAGTTAACAACTTTTCTCAGTTTCATGGAAATTGACGTTAGATACGTATTGACAAACATTTGTGACAACAGGCCGAGAATCAGGCAAAATATGACCGTCACGTTTTGGATAGTGAGTGACCTAAAAAGCTCATATCGTAATAGGCTTTCGACTTTAAATTACTATATATAATCTGGAGTATTCGCTTCCTACTTGGCTGCCTGAGTGATTCGACATCTTATCATGGCCGGACCTAACAGATAGCCCATAACGAATGTTATCCCCGTCCCGATGACTATCAACCAGCTCCAGCCGAGCTTAAGGATTTCCTGTTTCATCAGCAGAAGCAGCACCACACTAACACCCGTGCTGAAGAGCATCGCGGGGATATTAGCGAGATTGGCCTTTCGCTTTGTAAGCAGGCCAAGCAGGAAGACCCCAAGCATAGGGCCTCCGGTGAGCGGGAGAATCTGGAAGGCGAACCAGAGAATGTTCTCCACTGGAGCACAGGCCGCCGCGATCCCTGCCAGAACCAGGCCAGAACCGACCACGCCGATTCGAGAAACGAGTAGATAATGCTTTTCCGAGGCGTGCCTGCGAATGAGGGGACGATAGATATCAGTAACAAAAGAAGAGGTGAGGGAGCTGAGCGGCGAATCAATGCTGGCCATGAATATTGCGCCAAGGACCAGACCTTTGAAGCCGGCGGGCAAAACGTTTCGCGCAAAATGTGGAAGGATTTCCTTGAGCTCCTGGGGCGGGACCGGGGAGGAATTCTGCTGGTAGAACACATAGAGCAGCGTACCGACAAGCAGATATAGCCAGTAAACGGGCAGAACGGTTAAAATGGTGGAGATAATGGTCTTCTGACTGCTCTTTCGCGTCTCGACGGTGAGCAGTCTCTGGACCATTTCCTGGTCGGTTCCGAAGGAGACAAGGCCGATAAAGAATCCGCTGGCCAAAAAGGCCCAGAACGTAGTGGGTTCGTTGAGAGCTAATTTGAAATTGAGTGTGCTTAAACGCCCGGCCTTATGCGCTGTTTGTAAGGCTGTGGCAAGGCCACCATCGATGTGCTGAACAAGATAGCCGACGATCATGGCGCCGGCGACAACGAAGAAAATAGTCTGGTAAGCGCCAGCCCAGACGACCGCCTTGATGCCGCCAAAGGCAATAAAGATAATGCTAACGACGGTGAATAAAGTTATCGTCGCAGCCAGAGGCCAGCCCATTATGACACCAACCGCCATACACGTTGCGTAAAGGCGTACGCCCGAAGCCAGAAGACGCGTTACAAAGAAGTAGATCGAGCCTGTGTATTGAGTGGCAGGCCCAAATCGGTGACCTAAAAACTCGTAGATGCTGGTGCAGTTATGTTTGTAGAAAGCGGGAATGAATAGAAAAGCAACGGTGAGTCGGGCCAGGGCCAAACCGACCAGAAACTGGAGCCATCGCCAGTTCTCGGTGAAGGCCGTATGCGGAATGCCGACAATTGTCAGGGCGCTGATCTCGGTGGCCACAAACGACAGACATGCCACGACAGGTGGAACGCGTCGGCCTCCGAGGAAGAAATCGTCCGTGTCCTTTTCCTCGCGGCCGAACACGTATGAGATGACGAACAGCAGCACGCAACCGACGCCTACAATACCCCAGTCGAGTCCACTTAGTGTGCCTGCCTGAGCTACGATGTGATTCACGATGACTCCTCAATTGCTTTTCGCAGAAACTGGTCGCATTCGTTAAGTATTTTAAGGGCGCCCGCCAAGTTGGTCCTACGAAAGTGCATTACAACGGCGGCTTTAACCTTTCCCTGTGCGCGGGTGAGCAGCTTCCTCGCACCAGATCGGCTGAGATTGGTCATTTCCATCACAATCCGCAGCGACCGGTCGCGCAATTTTTCATTCGTCGCCTGCAGGTCAACCATAAGATTGCCAAAGACCTTGCCTAATCTGACCATTGTTCCTGTTGTTAGAGTATTGAGCACGAGTTTCGTCGCAGTGCCCGCTTTCATACGAGTTGAGCCAGTGATAACTTCCGGTCCGACAACCGGATTGATGATGATTTCGGCGGGGATATGCCCGATAGCCTCCGGGGCACAGGTAACAAAAATAGTCGCAGCTCCTATTCGCCGGGCTTCTTTGAGAGCACCGTGCACAAAAGGAGTCATACCGCACGCGGCTAGGCCAACCACCACGTCATCCGCACGGACGCGTTTGTTTTTTATTGAAGAAGCCCCATCCTGGGCGTAATCTTCAGCGCTTTCAACTGCCCGGACCAGCGCACGTCGGCCACCGGCAATGATACCCTGGACAAGCGAAGGCTGTACTCCAAAAGTAGGGGGGCACTCCGAGGCATCCAACACACCCAGCCTACCACTTGTACCGGCTCCCACATAAAATAACCGTCCGCCCTTTTTAAAACGTGATACAATCAAATCGATCGCTGCAGCGATTTGTTTAGACTGCCGAGCCACGGCAGCGGGTACGAGTTCATCTTCAGAGTTAATAAGTTCAACAATCTGTTTTGTTGATAGCTTATCTATATTTTCGCTGGCGCGGTTGCGTTTTTCGGTGGTCGGCAATATTCTACGTTTTTTCGTCATATCGGTATTATCTTTCCCAGAACAACCGGTCGGTCGGCACGTGTAGCTCCGGGTACGTTATTAGTCAGCCCCTTAATAGTTGCCCAGGCTAAGATAGCAAACGAAACCGCCTCTTTGGCATCGACGCTAATGCCAAAATCCTCGGTAGAGAGCATCTTAGCATTCGGCAGCTCACTCTGCAACATCTCCACCAGTGTGTTATTGTGAGACCCGCCCCCACATAGTATTACCTCATCCGGCATCGTCGGCAGGAACTGATGGTATGCCCGAGCAATACTTTTGGCAGTAAAGGCGGTCACGGTCGCTAAAATATCATTGTCGGATAAACCTTTTTGGGCTGCTTTTTGGTATATGCTGTTCGCGAAATCACTCCCGAACTCTTCGCGGCCAGTTGATTTTGGCGGGCGCCGTCGTAAAAAAGGATGTCGGAGCATTTCGTTCAGAAGCTTTTTGTTGACCGTGCCCTGTGTTGCCATTTTTCCAGCCGGGTCGAAGCGTCGCCTATCAGTACTGATAAGCCGGATAATGCTATCAATTATCATATTTCCCGGGCCTGTATCAAAGGCAATAATATCATCCTGCTTACAGCCGCGCGGCAGGAAAGTTACATTAGCAATACCACCAATATTCTGGATGGCGCGAGACAACCTACTGTGGCCAAATAAAAAATAATCAGCATAGGGCACTAATGGGGCACCTTCACCTCCGGCAGCCATGTCGCGAGGCCTGAAATCTGCTACTGTAGTAATGCCGGTACGGTGAGCTACTATAGAGGGTTCTCCTATCTGCAGAGTTGAGCCTATTGTCTTTCGGTTATGTCGCCCGCCTCGTGGATTATGATATATTGTCTGGCCATGTGAGCCCACCAAATCGATGGAACACAGAGGAATACCACTTCTATTACAAAGCTTTATGATTGCATCGGCAAAAACTTCGCCCAAAACGAAATTGTAGTGGCATATATTGTCCAATCGGGCTGATTCGGGATCACACAGACAAAGGATTTCCCTGCGTAAAGCAGTGGAGTATGGAAACACGTCAAAAGCCATCAATTGAACCTTTTGCCTGGTGATATCGACGATGGCAACGTCAACACCATCGACTGATGTACCTGACATCAGACCTGCAACCCGCAATTTCTTCTTGGCTGCAATTTCTCGAATAAGGCTGCTCACTACTTTCTTACTCTCTATTTACCAAGGTAAACTTTTTTTGATGCTGAATATAACCAAATGGATTATATATCGGTTTCGCTTTATCTGCAATGTACTTGGTGAGTGAAAAGTGTATTTACATTGTCCACGTAAAATGATATGAATATTGTCCTTGTATCTATGAGTGTCAGGGAACTGTAATGTCAGATGCAATTAAAAGAGCCGAAGAATTCCTCAGTCTGGAACGTGCATTTCGGTTAGGAGAATTGCTTACTGAGTCATCTCATCCTAAAACTAAAACTCTCTCGCAGACAGCCGAAGACGACCTTCCTGCGGCGATAAGGTTGTTGCAGTCTGTTGACGACGACATCCCCCCCGCGATGAATAAGGTTCTTCAGCAGGATTCATTTCGAGAACTAATTGAAGCGTTTGCCAAAGCTCTGAGTGACGGTAAGCGGATTTATTTCACTGGTTGCGGAGCCACAGGACGGTTGAGCATACTTCTTGAAGCAGCCTGGCGGCGGTTTTGGCGAAAATTAAAGCAAGTGTGCTCTGAGACGGGATTAGAGGTTCCTGATATGGAAGACCGCGTCTTCAGTGTGATGGCCGGGGGTGATTTTGCTTTGATAAAATCGGTCGAAGGATACGAAGATTTTCCGGACTTCGGACGATACCAGTTAAGAGAGAAACGGATTCAGCCTGGCGATGTTGTTGTTGCCATCACGGAAGGGGGGGAAACTCCTTTTGTGATTGGCACAGCCTGGGAGGGACTCGATGCAGGAGCGAGGGTCTTTTTTGTCTATAACAATCCCACCGAAGCATTGTGCCGTTATGTCAAACGCTCGCGTGAAGTGATCGAGGAGCCGCGTATCACCAAGCTCGACCTGACGACCGGCCCGATGGCAATTACCGGTTCGACAAGAATGCAGGCCACGACAGCCGAATTATTCATTGTCGGAAGTGCTTTTGAGTTAGCTTTAGTGCGTTTCCTGCGGAAGCGGTTGTCACCAATGGATGTGGCGAAATTAGGACTTAAGGAGCAGGAACCAAGTGATTACCTCAGACTATTGTCTGAGCTCCTGGAGCAGCTTTCAAACGCTCAAGTGGTCGAAAAGTTGGCCCGAGCAACAAGGTTCGAAGAAAGCATCTATCAACGAAAAGGCCTTGTGACCTATATGGCCGATTCGTTCCTGCTGGACGTATTGACAGATACCACCGAGCGCTCTCCAACGTTTATGATACCAGCCTTTCGAAAATATGGAGACAATCGTTCACCAAGCTCATGGGCATTTGTAAAAGACCCATATCGAACCACCCAAGAGGCCTGGTGTGCGCTGCTACAACGTGAGCCCAGAGGTCTGAAGTGGGGGCGCAAAGTTTATGAACAATTGAACGCACCTGTCAATTTAAAGGCCCAGCCACCAAAACTTGATAATTCCGAGATATACAAATTCAAGATAGGCAGCGAACCCGATCCTTCGCGTACCGATGCACCTGATTCGGCATTGGTAGCGATAACTGCTGGAGGTCGAACAGACCATCTGATTCGCACAGCTTTGCAGAAATTTGGCTCAAAGTACAAGAAAACAGCTGCTTTAGTTGTAGGACTGGCGGATGTGGCTGCCCCCATTGACGAGACATTCCTATTTCCCTGCGGTCTCGCTGATTCACCACTGCAATTATGGCATCATCTTGCTGTTAAACTTATTCTGAATACGCTTTCTACTGCGACAATGGTTCGCATGGGACGGGTCATCGGTAATGCAATGGTCTGGCTGTCACCAAGTAATAAGAAACTTATAGACCGTGGCTCGCGTCTGATTGCTCAGCAGACAGGGCGCAGTTACGAGCAGGCGTGCATCGCCCTGCACGAAGCGATGGAAGAAGTAGAATCCGGGCAGCGGCAAGGCCAAGAGGTTCCCTCGCCGGTTGCTTTAGCCATCGAGCGGCTACGAGGCAAAAGAGAAAAATCTTAATAGTGGGCTTGATCGAGATGAAACTAATCCGAACAATAACAACACTCCTGACGTTACTGCTTTATCTTACGATTGGGTGTCAGCCGGTTCAAAAAGAGATTCAGAAAGAGCGCTTTAGCGAGATTGACCATGTAATAGAAGAGGAAATCGAGAAAGGCAATTTTCCTGGAGCCGTGATTCTCGTCGGTAAACAAGGTGACATTTTGTACTGGCAGGCCTTTGGCAATGAAGTGATAGAACCTTTTGAGGAAACCATTAACAAAAATACGATTTTTGACCTGGCGTCTCTGACCAAACCTATTGCCACAGCCACTTCAATTATGATTCTGAGGGATCGCAAAGCAATAGACTTAGATGATTATGTCGGTGAATATCTCTCTGCTTTTGCGTGCAAGGGCAAGGAGGAGGTCCGCATCAGGCATCTATTGAACCATACTTCAGGATTGCCAGCATATACGAATGCAAACGAGTTGAAGGAGCAATTCGGGAGTCCCTGCCCTGAGGAAGTAATTGAGAAGATATGCAAATTGGAAGCTATCAGCAAATCTGGTGAAGAGTTTCGCTACAGTTGCTTAGGTTACATTACGCTGGCAAAGATTATTGAAACAGTCAGTGGGAAGTGTATTGGTGATTTTAGCAAGGAGAACATATTTGATCCCCTTGGCATGAAACACACCACCTACACTCCTACGGATTCCCGGGAGAAAGATATTGCAGCGGCCCAAATCGTGGACGGCCAACTGCTTAGGGGCAATGTTCACGACCCTTTAGCGAAATTAATGGGAGGCATATCCGGTAACGCCGGACTATTTTCCAACGCCTATGATTTGTCGATATACTGCCGGATGCTGCTGAACGACGGAATCTGGAATGGCAGAAGAGTTCTTAGCCCTGAAGCAGTTGCTATGTTGACCACCGCTCAGGCATATGGCCGTGCTTATGGTTTTGATGTGAATACGAGTTACTCATCAGTGAAAGGCTCTTACGCCCCGGAAAAAGCGTTTTGCCATACCGGTTATACAGGAACTTCAATAGTTTGTGACCCGGTGAGCGGTACGTTTGTTATTATTCTTACCAATAGAGTCCATCCCGGCGATGAGGGAACGGCGAAGCCTGTTCGCAGTAAAGTTGCAGATATTGTTTTTTCCGGTTTACAAATGACGCCTTGACTATATTGGCAGGGGGTAATCCCAATTATAGTTAAAAATTGCCGAAAAAATTATACCTTATACAAAATAGGAAGTCCTGGATTCCTGCTTTCGCAGGAATAACAGAGTCAGGTAACTCGCCGCGATGCGTCGCAGCGGGTCGGCAATCAATAAATAGAATTGGTATTAACAAGAAGGTTTAGGGGTTAAAGGGAAGTAACCCACTTCTGATTCCATAGCAGCTGTCAGAGGGTCCTCCTACTACCTTGCCTTTTTAGCAAGTTCGTGCCGCATCATCGCCTCATACAGCGCAAGTTGAATGTCCAGAATCTCTTCAAAGCTCACCTCGCATGCCCCCGTGCTATCCAATCCATGTGGGCACTCGAACGTAAAGCTGCTTGCCCCGCTCACGTGATACGTCGCGCTGGTCAGATTAAAAGGCGAAGGGTTCCTCCCGCCTTCAGCTTCAGTTTCGAACGGACTCCCATGGGGCAGCCCTCGCTCGTTGAGAATCGCATAGCACTCCACGGCCAGCTTCCGAACGTCTTCCTGCTTTTCCATAGTGACATAAGCCGGCCTCAGCAGAGCCGGCCTGCTCGCATGGCTATGTAGCGACACCGCCGAATCCACGCCTTCCTCTCTCGCCACCTTCAGGATAGCCGGTGCCTCCGGCCCCATCGGCTCGAAGAACTCATCATGCATAGGATTGATACCGGCATCGTTGAAATAACAACCCAAAAATCCTATATTCTCACCTACCATCGGGTGTTGCCTCTTGCTTTCGGGCCACCCACAAAACGTATCGTCGCTCCATGTCCCCTGTCCCCAGAACCGCACATCATCGAGACCCATCCCTTGCAGCGCCCGTGGCTCCAGCCTCGCAGTCCCATCAGGATTACCAGTG
>JABAOH010001102.1_pt1 | contig 18217 bp, 18 predicted proteins | sample 7062181 | NCBI WGS metagenome assembly JABAOH01 (sample SAMN14538630, study PRJNA623070) | marine sediment metagenome | biome: marine biome [ENVO:00000428]; feature: marine pelagic biome [ENVO:01000023]; material: deep marine sediment [ENVO:00002113]; isolation source: pool of 5 deep marine... | reverse complement strand
GCCAAGGAAACAGCCAAGCTTTTAGCTAAGGAAGGCTATTTGGTTTTAAATGGTGGTGGTCCAGGAATTATGAAGGCTTCTACTCTTGGGGCTAAAGAAGGAGGCGGAAAGGCAATTGGAGTGAGTTTCTATCCAGCGGGAGCAACTCATTTTGAAGGTCGAGATCCCTCCAATCCGATTGATGAAGAGATTAAATGTGCTAATTATGTTGAACGGACTTTGAAACTAATTGATTTAGGTGATGTCTACGTTATTTTTTCTGGCGGCACAGGAACAATCTCTGAATTTGGCATGGTTTGGGGGATTGCCAGAATTTATTTTGGGCAACACAAGCCTTTTATCCTTTATGGCAGTTTTTGGCACGAAATTATCGAGGCGATTGGTAAAAATATGCTTCTTCGGCCCGAGGCTTTGCGAGTTTATAAAATTGTTACCAAACCCCAAGAGGTTCTTGAAGCCATTCGAGACTTTGACCAAGGGAAGTAGATTCTCCGTGGCCAGGATAGATAATTAGCTTTTGTGGTAATTTAGCTAATTTTTTAAGTGATTGAATCATCTCTTTTTCATTACCTAAGGGAAAATCAGTCCGGCCATAACCTCGAGCAAAAAGAGTGTCACCAGTAAAAAGATGGTTTTTAGCCAAGAGGCAGATACTACCAGGTGAGTGGCCAGGAGTATGGAGAATTTCAAATTGCCAATTGCTAATTTTCAATTTCCCTTCTTCAAGAAATTCATCAGGCAAAGGTGGTTCAGGAATTTCCCAGTCAAGGACCTCCTTGGCGCCACTAACCGCTTCTTTAAGGATGGGTAAGTCGGCTCGATGAATTAAGAATTTTGCTTGAGGAAATTCGTGTTTGATGGCCCAGACTGCGCCAACGTGATCCGGATGGCCATGAGTGCAGATAATATATTTGACTGGTGAGGCAATCAAGGAAAAAATCTTTTCTGGTTCTGCTCCAGGGTCAATAATGGTTGTTTGAGACTTGTCCCAAAGAAGATAACAATTAGTTTGGAGGGGGCCAACAACTACCTTTTCAATCCTCATCAGTCTATGATATCATGAAGCCATGAATCCCCAAAAGCTAGCGAAGCATCTTGATTTAGCCAATCATCATCCTGATGCCACTCCTGAAGCAATCAAAAAGCTCTGTCAGAATGTTAAGAAGTACGGGTTTAACAGTGCTTTTGTTAATCCTTGCTATCTCTCTTTAGTTAGAGAGGTTTTAGGAATCAAAGGAAAAGTGGGAACAGTGATCTCTTTTCCTTTAGGTCAAGACACTCAAAACACGAAGATTCTGGCGACAATTGATGCCATCAAAAAAGGCGCCAATGAGCTAGATGTTTGTATGAATATCGGTTTGTTCAAGGGAGGAGAGAAGAAAAAGGTTCTCGAGGAAATGAAAGCCATTGTCGAAGCAGCCAAGAACGCCAGAAATAAGACCATCGTTAAATTCATCATTGAGACTGGCTTTTTAACTGATGAAGAGATTAAAAAAGCCTCAGAGCTGGTTCTAGAATCAAGAGCGGATTTTATCAAGACTAATTCTGGTTTTGGGCCAAGAGGAGCAGAATTAAAAGATGTTGAGCTGATTAGACAAGTGGTAGGAGATAAAATTAAGGTCAAAGTAGCTGGAGGAATCCACACCTATGAGAAGGCGGTTGAGTTTATTGAAAAAGGCGCTGATCGAATTGGCACCTCAAAAGCAGTTGAGATTATCGAGGGAACGAAGAAATGAAAGCTAATTTAGATAAAATTACGAAAAACAATCGGGCTTTATTTTTAGCCTATGACCATGGCATGGAACATGGGCCAACTGATTTTGATGACGAGTCAGTTGATCCAGCTAAAATCTTAAAAATCGCTGATTCTGGTTATTTTACTGGTTTTATCTGCCAAAAGGGAATTGCTGAGAAGTATTATGACCAAGACAAGAATAAAGTGCCCTTAATCGTTAAGCTGAATGGTAAGACAAAGCTTTTGGCTGAAGAAGACCCTTATTCACCCCAGGTTTGCTCAGTCGAAGAGGCTCTTAATTATGGTGCTTCAGCTGTTGGTTACACCCTTTATGTTGGCAGTCAATATGAAGCTAAGATGATGAAGGAATTGGCTGAAATCGAAGAAGAAGCAGAGGAGAAAGGAATTCCAGCCATTGGTTGGATGTATCCTAGGGGCAAAGCAGTCGCTGGTAAGGAAAAGTCAAAAGAAATCTTGGCTTACGCAGCTCGATTAGGCCTAGAATTAGGTTTAGAAATAATTAAAATTCCCTTTACCACCAATCAAGAAACCCTGAGCTGGGTAGTCAAGTCAGCTGGAGAAGTAAAAGTCGTTCTGGCTGGAGGAAGTAAGATTGATGAAGGAGAGTTCTTAGAGGCGACTAAGAAGGCTTTAGAAGTTGGTGTCAAGGGTTTAGCGGTTGGTAGAAATGTTTGGCGAGCCAAGGAACCATTGAAGATGGCAGAAAAAATTAATAAAATAATTTTCGGCTAAGATGTACGACATTATTTCAATCGGCTCAGCGGTCATGGACGTGATTTTAAAATCATCTAATTTACGTCCTGGTGAGCCTTTACCAGTAGGAGGGAAGATAGAGATTGATGAATTATTTCTAGCCACTGGTGGTGGAGGAACAAATACGGCCACTGGTTTTGGCCGTTTGGGTTTAAAAACCGCCTGTATTGCTCGTTTTGGCGACGATCTTTTTGGTGATTTTCTATCTCAAGAACTAGGAAAGGAGAAATTTGATAAAAAATATCTTATGCCCAAAAAAGGAGACAGAACTGATTATTCAACCATTATTCTTTATCAAGACGGTTCGCGAGTAATCCTAGTTCATCGAGGGAAGACTCGAGTTGACGAAACGATTTTTCCCTGGACTTCTTTAGATGAGACGAAGTGGTTTTATATTGCTTCTTTAGAGGGAAATGTTGATCTTCTTACTAAAGTGATAGAAAAGTCAACTGAGAGGGGAATTAAAATCGCTCTTAATCCAGGGAGCAGAGAATTACAAGAAAAAGAAAAACTCCTCTCAGTTTTTCCTAAAGTTGAGGCCCTAATTCTTAATTTAGAAGAAGCCATTCTTTTTACCGGAGAAAAAGAAGAAAATCAAGCTCTTCAAAAGATTTCTCAAATTGGCCCCAAAATTATAGTTGTCACTCAGGGGAAAAAAGGTGCCCATCTTTTTAGTCAAGGAAAGCATTTATTTTCTCAAACATTTGAACACCCAACAATCGATGAATTGGGAGCGGGTGATGCTTTTTCAGCCGGGTTTGTCAGTGGTTTGGTTAAGGAATTTGCCCTAGAAAAATCATTGAAGATGGGAATGGCCAATGGCGCATCAGTGGTGACCAAGGTTGGTTCCAAGCCCGGGCTTTTAGACGAAAAAGAAATGGAGGAATGGTTGGGACGAGATTTAAAAATTGAACAAATAAGTTAAACATGATATCGACCCCCAAAACCTCTTGAAGAAAACCCGAAAATAGGATATTATTTTCTTAATGAAAGTCCGAGAAGTTTCTTGTCGATCAATTCTCTCCAAAAGCAAACTGCCGGGATGTGATTATGTGATTAATCCCTATGTTGGTTGTTCTCATGGTTGTCTTTGGTGTTATGCCCGATTTATGAAAAGATATACAGGTCATGAAGATGAAGAATGGGGCTCTTTTGTTGATGCCAAGATTAATGCTCCTGAGGTTTTAATTAAAGAGATTAGAAGATTAAAAGGAAACCCAGTTATCTTCCTCTCCTCTGTTTGTGACCCTTATCAGCCGATTGAAACAAAATACAAACTGACAAGAAGAATCTTAGAGATTTTATCCCAACTTCCTTTCTCGGTTGGTATTCTTACCCAATCAAAACTAGTTATCCGAGATATTGATTTATTTAAAAAGTTTAAGGATATCGAAGTAGGGATGAGTTTTATTACCCTAGATGAAAAAGCAACTCGGATTTTCCAACCTCAAGCTGCTTTGCCAAAAGAAAGAATCAAGGCCTTGAAAAAACTTCATAATCAAGGAATAAAAACCTATATCCATCTTGGCCCGATTTTGCCTTATTTTACGGATTTAGAAGAGATTTTTAAGGCCACTCATCAACACCTTGATGGAGCAATGGGAGAAACTTTAAATACCCGAGGAGAAAATTGGACGAATTTTATTAGAGTTCTATCTAGAAATTATCCTGAACTCCTTCCTTTGTATAAGAAAGACCAATTTAAGAATCTTGATTACCTTGGTCAAATAGGCGTTGACTTTGAGAAGCTAGCTAAGAAATATGGTATAAAGAATTCAGGAGTTTATCATCATGCTTAAGGCTGATCTCCATGTCCACACACTAGCAAGTAATGATGCTATTAATACTGTTTATGAATTAGCAGAAGAGGCGAAAAGGAAAGGTGTCGAAATGATTGGAATCTGTGAACACAGTCCTGGTGGAGTCGGAAGTCCGTCAATCTTGCATTTTATAAGCACGTCTAGAAGAAAAAGAAGGAACTTGAATGGGGTGGAGGTTATTTGGGGCATAGAAGTAGATATTTTAAACAAGAAAGGTAGATTAAATCCACAAGATGAAGTCCTAGAGGAGCAAGACCTTGTTTTAGCAAGTTTTCATCCGAAGATTGATCTTGAAACGGGAGAAAAACAGAGCCATTTTGATGCAGCAGATGGAATGATTAACGCAATGAGGAACCCTTTAGTTGATGTTTTAGCTCATCCCTATTTAGTTACAAAAGAGCAGGAGATTAGAAGAATAGTGAAAGCAGCAGTTAAGTTCAGAGTTCCTTTAGAAATCAACAATTCTCACCTCGTTCCTCCTCGTGACGTTGATTTTTACTACCCGAAAGTATTATTAATGGTAAGACTGGCAAAAGCGAGGGGGGTAAGATTATTTGTTGGTTCCGATGCTCACGCTGCTTGGGAGCTGGGAGGAGATAAAGGTATTAAACGGGTTCTAAAAGAGGCAGACTTTAATACAAAGAATGTGGTTAATTGGACTGTTAAACAGGCTAATAAATTTTTAGCGCAACGGAGAAGGGCTATCTAAGAAGGAATAATTTATGAGAATCGGAGATTTAATTAATCGAGTCGCAGGAAGGGATAAAGAGCCAAAGGAGTTTTTGCCTCGAAAAAAGAAAAAATTATCTGCTAAAGAGTTAAGAGAAATTAGAAAGAAAAAGGCTGAGGGAAGGAAATGGGTTTTGGGTCTGGTTTTGGTAACCGCCATTATTAGCCTTGGTTTCTGGGCTTGGGGGAAAAGAGAGAGAAGTCTATCAGGAGTTATCAGTCCAATTGGTGAGAGCATTCGGGAGATTTCTGGAGGAGGTTTAACCACTAAGAAAGTTGAGACAAAGGAAATTGAGGAGAGAGTCAAAGACCAAGTTGATGATTTACAAGGAACTTATGACGTTTATGTTTACAATCTAACTAGTCGACATAGTTATGGACTTAACCAAGACGAGGTTTTTCCAGCTGCTTCTTTAATTAAATTACCGGTGATTCTCGGTCTCTACCAAGAAGCCGAAGCCGGCCGGATTGATTTAGAAGAAGAATACATTTTAGAGGCTAAAGATAAAAAGAGTGGAGCCGGGGTGATTCAATATAAACCAGCTGGAACAAAATATACTTATCGGGAATTAGCTAAGCTCATGTGTCGCTATTCAGACAACACTGCTTTTAATGTTGTCCGCCAGCTTTTGGGGGATGAAAAAATCCAGGCAATAATCGATGATTTGGGAATGACCAAGACTTCATTAGGAGAAAATGAAACCTCTCCCTCAGACATTGGCCTCTTTTTCAGAAAGTTCTATGCTCAGAGCTTATTAACCCGAAGTCATCGAGATGAAATTATAGATTATTTAACTAAAACGGCTTATGAAGACCGAATTCCCGCAGGGTTGCCTGAGGATATTAAAGTGGCTCATAAAATTGGCAATGAGACCAATTCTTTTTCTGATGCGGGCATTGTTTTTGGCAAAGAGCCTTTTATCTTAGTGATTCTTTCCAAAGACGCTTTAGAAAAAGAAGCCCTCGAGGCTCTTCCTGAAATCACTAGAATTGTTTGGGAGTTTGAGAACAGATAGGCCTTTTGAATTTAAACTTCGACTACTTTCACTTCTTTCCCGGTCATATCAGGATATGGATTTGGATATTCAACGATTCTCACCTTTTGCCCTTTTTCTAATTTGACTCTTTTTTCATTAAGAACGGCCCTTGGGTAATAAGGTAAAAGATCGAGCTCGCGGAATAAGTCTCCCAGTGGGTCCCAAATCCCGTATTCTTCTTTCCAGCGCAAACTATTAAAATCTCTAAGAACAAAAACTAGGGTTATCGTTGCCGTCGAAAGTAAAGTGGTGGTGACAATTGAAACAAGAGTACCGTCATTCAAAGAAAAAAGACAGAACAAGATAATGAATAAGAGAATAAGAATGATCGCCCATTCGAATCTTAACATTGACCTTCTCACTAATGCCTCAACCTGTTTTCTATTATTCAGTGTTCCAATTAATATTTTCGTCATTGAGGAGTAAGCGTTCTGCTCGCTTTTTGTTTCGGGCTCAAGATTAATGACGTATTCAGAGAGATTAAGAAAGGATTTACTAGAGTATTTATAGTCAGTCAGAAAATAGTCCAGGGTATCAATTAAAAGATTGTCGATTAATTTTTGGATCTTCATTTGTACTTTCGGCCCCAAAACCCCAGAAAATTGATAAATTCCGAGGTAGGCAGCCCTGTTCATTTCAAGGGCGGTAGTTATTTTATTAAATCTCGATCGGCTGTCAGCGATAGAGAAAGCGAGGAAAATACCAAATAAAAATGTTGTTGCTCCAAAGAGGGTTTTTATCGTATCGTCAGCCCCGGGTCTTATTTTAATAAAGGTGGCGATAAAGGCGGAGAAAAAGAAAGCAACCAAAGCGATTATTGAAACACTTGGACTTATTCTTTTTAACCTCTTAAGGAGGGATATGGACATCCTGATTTAATGGTAGCATAATGAGGTTGTTAGAAGTCAAGGGGAGCTTTTTTCTGTTTCTTTGGTAGTTTCTTTGATTTGCTCTGAACTACAATGAGTTTTGGGTTCTGTGCCTGGCAAAAAATATTCCCATTTACCTCCGCAACCATCACAGGGAAGAGTGTTAGTTAGAGAGCAAATTTCGATCTTGACCAAATCTTCAGCCTTAGGAAATTCTTGGTCCGGTTTATCCTTGAGGAGCTCAGCCATAATCTTATTCCAGATTGGTGAGGCGCCAGTCACTCCAGAAGCAACATAGGACATCGGCGTCGCATCATTGTTGCCTACCCAGCTCGCAACCAGTAATTCAGGGGTGTAGCCAATCGCCCAGTTGTCTTTGAGGTTATTTGAAGTGCCGGTTTTGACGGCGACGTGAGGATGGCCAGGAATATTAAGAAGCGAATTGGAGCCAAAGGCTGGTGTTCGGGCGTCATTATCTGAGAGAATATCGGTTAAAAGGTAGGCAATCTGTGGCGAGACTACTTTTTCGCCATCACAGGGAGGGCTGAGGTCGGACACCGCCTTCACCTCGTGATTGTCTTTACAACTCAAATTTTCAAGGAGATTTCCCTTATAATCTCTTACTTCTAAAATCGGATTCAAATCAACCCGCATACCAAGATTAGCCAAACTCCCATAAACCACCGCCATGTCGACCATCTTGACATCGCCACCCCCGAGAGTCAGGGAGAGGCCGAAGCGAGAAGGTTCATTCCAGGTAGTTATTCCCATTTTCTCGCCTTGTTTAATCATTCGGGAAACACCAATAGCGGAAAGAACCTTGACTGCCGGAACATTATAAGAAGAGGCAAGGGCGACCCGGAGGGGAATATTGCCATGGAAACGGCCGTCATAGTTAACCGGAGAATAAGGCGGTTGGCCGGGAAGACGGTAAGTTATTGGTGTATCAGGAATAATGGTTGCTGGTGTAAAGCCCATCGAAAGAGCGACGGAATAGTTAACCGGTTTGATCGAAGAACCCGGCTGCCGCTGGGCGGTAGTGACGTTGTAATTGCCATCATTTTCAGTGTCAAAATAATCTTTAGAACCAACCATGGCTAGGATCTCGCCAGTTTTGGGCTTGGTGACCAAGGCCGCGCCATTAGAAATTCTCAAGTTTTTAAGCCCATTTACCTCTTGAGTAACAATTGTTTGAGCCAGATTTTGAGTTTTTAAATCAAGGCTAGTCTTAACCTCTAGGCCTCCTTCTTCAACCATCTTCTGGCCGTATTTTTCGACCAACAAATCTTTAACATACATGACAAAATGAGGGGCTTGGATGTCAGTTTTTTGGGGAGCAAAAACCAGTTCTTGATCAAGGGCTTTTTGAGCTTGTTCTTGGGTGAGATAGTGGTTTTCAACCATTTCTCTTAAAACTTGTTCTTGGCGCCACTTAGCTAGTTCTGGATTAGCGCCAAAAGGCGAATTTTTAGTTGGCGAAGAAGGTAAGCCCGCTAAAAGGGCTCCTTCAGCCAAGTCAACTTCTTTAACTGATTTACCAAAATAAAGCTGACTGGCCTCTTCAATCCCATAGGCGGCGCCACCATAACCGACTTCGTTTAAATACATTTGAAGAATTTCGTCTTTAGTAAACTGAGTTTCAACCCAGAGAGCAAGAATGGCTTCTTTGATTTTTCTTTGCCAAGTTCGCTCAGGAGTTAAGAGAGCATTTTTAACCAGCTGTTGGGTAATTGTCGAACCGCCACTTAATCTGCCTAGAAAGAGATTTCGGTAAAGAGCTCGGGCAATGCCCTGAGGTGAGATTCCTTGATGAAAATAAAATTCACGGTCTTCAATGGCGATGGTTGCCTGGCGGAGGAAAAGGGGAACTTCGTCCAGTTTAACGAGAGTCCGGTTTTGAGTCCGGTAGATTTTATACAGGAGTTCACCATTCCGGTCATAAATCTTGGTGGTTAAGATTTGGTCACGGGTGATTAATTGGTTAGGATTGGGCAGATCCTTAAGAATGAACCAGTAAGTTGATAGGCTGATAATTATTAAAAATAAAGAAATGGTTAGGGGAATAATTATTTTCCAGCTGATCCTCGGTTTGGGAATTCTAATCTTGGGAAAAGCAATTCGAGGGAAACGGAGCTTAGAAATGAAAGAAACGACTAGTTTTAAAACCTGGAGGATTAGAGAAAACGATTTTGAAATCAAGAACTTTAACCCTCTGATGGCTAAAACTGGCAGTCGAGTTAAGAGAAAGAGGGTGATTTTACCGATAAAAGAGACTAAGAATAAGAGTCCGTAGCTCAGGAAAAGAAAAAGGTAGAAAAGAGGTCGGCCAATGAGCGCCAAGAGACTACCTATCCAGTCGAACAGGCTTTTTTCTTGCTTTTTACCACTCGACTCCCGTCCAAAAGGCTCAATGAAACGAAAAAGAGCAGGTTTAGTCCTTTTGGCGGGGTTGGCTGTTTTCCCCGCCATCATGCCTATATTATACCTCAAATTATGGGCTTTTTGAAGGGGAATTACTCTTGTTCACTCGGGGAAGGTTGAAGCGTGGTTAAGGTATTCGGGTTAATGACTACCTTTTCTGTTGGGAAAATACAATCCAGACAATATTGAGTTCCCCAGAGATCAGTAAGAATCTGCTTTTCTTGCGTTTCCCGATTCTCGGGTGGAGTTTTATCTATTGCTAATTGACCAGTGGTTTTATCGATTTCAACAAATTGCTTTGCTGGCGCCACTTCACTCGGGCCAGTCCCTTTAAGAAAATATTCAAACCGAGTTTGGCATCCTCCTGCTTCAGCTGAAGCTTCAGCCGGTAAGCCCTCTCCCTCACCTTCCTGAGTAGGGCTAAACCCAGAAAGAGCACAAACCTGAGTGCCATAAATACCATCAGGTTTTAATTGCCAGACTTGTTCTTTATCGCTAAGGATATAATTAATAATCTTATTCCAAATCGGTGACGCTCCGGTTACTCCAGAAGCGACTGCCGCCATGGGTGAATTATCATTATTGCCCACCCAAGTAGCCACTAAGAATTCGGGATTATAACCAATCGTCCAATTATCCCGTTTATCATTAGTTGTTCCTGTTTTGACTGAAACCTCAGGATGACCCCTGACAACTAAATAAGAAGAGGTTCCAAAAGCGGCTGCCCGGGCGTTATTGTCTAAAAGAATATGAGAGACAAGATAGGCTACTTCCATGGGAATGATTCTTCCTCCTTCAGTTTCTTGCCATTCTTCATAGACTTTGCCTTGATAGTCTTCAACTTTAGTGATCGAAACTAAGGGCTGTTTGACCCCTAAATTAGCCAGGGTTCCAAAAGCAACTGCCATATCAATCATCCGGACCTCACCCCCACCCAAGGTTAAAGAAAGGCCATAACGAGAAGGGTCTTCTAAAGTAACCAGGCCCATTTTATTGGCAAAGTTGACAAAATCTTCTAAACCATTAAGAGCTAAGACTTTAACGGCTGGTAAATTATACGAGCTGCCTAAGGCGAACCGGGCTTGAACTGGTCCATGAAATTGGCCATCATAGTTTACTGGGCAATAAAGTTTTTGACCAGGAACAGCAAAACAACTAGGGACATCATTAATGACAGTGGCCGGCGTGATTTTATTGGTCATGACTGCCAAGGCGTAGTTAAGGGGTTTAATGGCTGAACCGGGTTGACGGAGAGCAGTGGTAACGTTGAAATTACCTTGGCCTTCTGTGTCAAAATAATCTTTAGAACCAACCATAGCCAGGACCTCGCCAGTTTTGGGCTTGGTGACCAAGGCCGCGCCATTAGAGACCTGATAGTTCTCTAGTTTGGCTACTTCACTGGCAATAGTTGTTTCCGCAAAAGTCTGAATCTCAAGGTCAAGGCTAGTCATTACTCTCAAACCGCCTTGTTCAACCATTTTTTCGCCATATTTTTCGACTAACTGTTCTTTAACATACATGACAAAATGAGGAGCTTGAATATTTGCTTTTTGGGGAGAGAGGACGAGTTCCTCTTTTTCTGCCTGGTCTGCCTCTTCCTGATCAATGTAGCCGTCTTCGACCATTCTTCTTAAAACGAATTTCTGCCTTTCTTTAGCTAGTTCTGGATGAGCACCAAAGGGTGAATAACGGGTGGGCGAGGCGGGTAAACCAGCCAAAAGAGCGGCCTCAGCTAGACTTAAATCTCTGGCACCTTTATTAAAATAGAGTTTGCTTGCAGTTTCAATTCCCCAAGCCGTGCCACCATAGGGGACATGATTAAAATACATTTCTAAGATTTTGTCTTTCGGATAAATGGCTTCAACCGCTAAGGTGAGAACAAACTCTCTGATTTTTCGGCGAAGAGTCCGTTCAGGAGTTAAGAGAGCGTTTTTAACTAATTGCTGAGTAATGGTTGAGCCACCTTGAAGTTGGCGCTTGAAAACAATATTAAAGGCTGCCCGCGCGATTCCCCGCCAAGAGAAACCATGATGGCGATAGAAGTCTTTATCTTCAGAAGAAATAGTTGACCATTTAATATAGTCAGGTAGATCTTCAAGCTTAATCGGAGTTCGGTTTTGCTCAGCATAGATTTCATAGAGGAGTTGGTCATTTCGATCAACAATCTTAGTCGAAACAGGATATTGCCAGCTAGTTAGTTTAGTTGGCAGGGGCAAACCCCAGAAAAGATAAATAAAAGAAAAAAGGCAAAAAACAGAGAACAAAAGAAGAAGGATTTTTTGATGGCGGCTAATTTGAGTAAGTCGCTTTTTCAAACCTTTCAAATTTTTTTGCTTAGTCTCTCTTCGGCTCATATCCCTGTATTATATCAAAGATAACTGATATAATGACTTTAATGACAGGGGAAGATAGAGGCGTCAATCAAATTCTTTGGATGGTGATCCTTGGAGTAGTAAGTTTCGCTGGTGGTTTGTTAATTCTTTATATCCTGTCAATAATTTTTGGCTCCTTGGGCTTTTTAGGAGTCTAGTTTTGTGATATATTAATTATGTCATGAAGTCAAAAAGGATAAGTAGTAAAGTTGAACTCAAGCGAGTCACTCTTCTTTATGTTTTTATTCTCCTGGTTTGGGGCTTCTATCGTTACCTCTTCCGTTTGCCTGAGGAAATTGAAGAACTAATCCTTAAACCAATCATTTGGTTGGGACCGGTGATGTTTTTACTTTGGCGAGAGAATAAGAGTTTGGACTCAATCGGTTGGTCAACGAAGAATCTTTTTAAAAGTCTTTATTTGGGGATTGGCTTAGGCCTTTTATTTGCTTTTGAGGGTTTATTCACCCATTGGTTAAAATATCACAGTTTTTCTTTCGTTAATCTTCAATACCAGAGTCTATCGGTTCTGTTGGTGGCAATGGGCGTTTCCTTGGTGACAGCCATTTCTGAAGAAACGGCTTTTCGGGGTTATATTTTTAACCGTCTTTGGCAAATTTTAAAAAACGAATGGGCGGCGAATTTAATTACTAGCTTTGGCTGGGCCCTGGTTCACCTGCCGATAACTTATTTTGTTTTCCATTATAATTTTGAGCAGATGATTGCCTTTCTAGTCTTGATCTTTATTTTTGGTCTTGCCTCAGCCTTAGTTTTTGCTCGGACGAAGACAATTACTGCCTCAATTCTACTTCATGTTTTTTGGGCTTGGCCAATAATTTTGTTTAGATGAAATGTCAGATTGATGAGAATCTCAAAAACTGCCCTTGTACCTATCCAGGCTGTGATAGGAAAGGGAAGTGTTGTGATTGTCTTAAATATCACCTGAACAGAAATGAACTGCCGGCTTGCTGTTTTCCTGCTGAGATTGAAAAGAGTTATGACCGAAGTTTTGAAAAATTCATTGAAATCCATCAGTGAATTTTCTTGACATTCTGATTAGAGATTGTTTAAGATTTTAGTACTGTCAGAAGGGGGGTGGAAAAGATTAAAAAAAGGCTTACTTTTAAGAATTTAGTTATTGTCTCTGCGGTTTTGATTTTCGCCTTTACTGTTTTAATTACCTCTATTGTTGGCACGACCACTGCTCAATCATCTCCTTCTTATCGGGTTCTACCAGCAGAAACCACGGCCGAACCAAATGCAGAGCCTTCACCAGAAGCGACGGTTAGTCCAGAACCGAAAGTTGATTATTATTTAGTTTATCCGGGAATTTTACCTGATCATTTATTCTACCCTCTGAAAATGATTCGGGACCGGATTCTCTTATTTTTGACTTTCGATCCAGTGGCTAGGGCAAAACGGCTTCTTCTCTTTGCTGATAAGAGACTGGGAGCAGGAAAGGCCTTAGTTGAGGGAGGTAAGACTGATTTAGGGGTTTCTACTCTGACTAAAGGCGAGAAATATTTAGAGCAAGCAATCATCCAGGCTGAAAAAGCGAGCGAGGCGGGGAAGGAGACAACTGAACTTTATGAAACCCTGGCAAAGGCGACTCTCAAACATCAGGAGGTTTTAAGTGAAATTGTTTTTAAGGTGCCTGAAAAGACCCAGTCGGTTATCAAAGAGGCGTTAAAATATTCCCAACAGGGTTATGAGAAGGTGACCGAAGTTTTGGGTAAAGATTAAGAGACAATAGTTAAGGACAAAGAACAAGCAAGTTGACTTTTTTGAGTGGAAAGGTTGTTCGATTTTGGTGACGGCTCCTGCTTTTTATTAATTTTCACCCCAAAGGTAAAGGTCTTTAATCTGCTATAGTTTGATATTTTAATTGCTAGTTGACAGCCTCGTTGAAAACTGTGCTATAGTGAAAAATGCTTCTTTAGATTAAGAGGCTTCTGTCCAGGCAGGTTTTTATTTTGAGGTCTGTGATTGTAACCAAAGAGGTTATTTTTAAAAATGGCTAAAAAGAAAAAGAGATTAAAATCAGCTCCAAGGGGTTGGTCTAAAGGCAAGTGGAGCCCTCAGGCGATTAAGGTCTTAGAAGAAAGATATCTTTGGAGAAATAAACAAGGTCGGATTATGGAGACTCCTGAAGGGATGTGCTATCGAGTGGCCAAAGAAATCGCCTCTGCTGAACTTAACTTTGGCCAAGATAAAAAGAGGGTAAAGAAGTTAACCCGAGAATTCTATGATTTACTAGTCAAGAGAGATTTTTTACCCAACTCACCGACTTTAATGAACGCTGGTAAGGAAACTAAGCTTCAGTACTCGGCTTGTTATGTCCTTCCGGTTGGTGATTCGATTATTGAAATTTTTAATGCCGTCAAATACGCGGCCATTGTTCATCAATCAGGTGGGGGGACTGGTTTTTCCTTTTCAAGATTAAGGCCAAAAGGGAGTGTTGTTAGGAGAAGTGGTGGAGTGGCTTCTGGGCCAGTTTCTTTTATGAGGGTTTTTGACAAGGCGACTAATGAGATTAAACAGGGAGGGAAAAGACGAGGAGCGAACATGGGCGTTCTCCGGATTGACCATCCAGATGTTCTTGAATTCATTGATTGTAAGAGAGAGGGAGGAATTAGAAACTTTAATATCTCTGTTGGCGTGACCGAGAAATTTATGAAAGCTCTCAAAGAGGGTAAGAAATACGACCTGATCGCTCCCCATAACAATAAGATAACTGGCCAGCTTTCGGCCAAAGAGGTTTTTAGAAAAATTGTTGAATCAGCTTGGTTAACTGGTGATCCGGGCATGGTCTGGTTAGACAGGATTAATGAGGGTTCAGCCAATCCTGTTCCGGAAATGGGTCCAGTCGAGACAACCAATCCCTGTGGCGAGCAGCCTTTATACCCTAATGAGGTTTGTAACTTAGGCAGTATTAATCTGGCTCTGATGATTAAGGGAAAAAGAAAAAGAGAAGTCGACTGGCAAAAACTTGAAAAGGTTATCCGTTTAGCAGTTAGATTTTTGGATAATGTCATTGAAGTTAATCCTTTTCCTATCCCTGAAACAGATGAGGCTGCTAAGCTCAATCGAAGAATTGGTTTGGGAGTAATGGGTTGGGCAGACATGCTTTTTCAATTAGAAGTTCCTTACGCCACTAAGAGGGCGATTAACTTAGGTAAAAGGCTTTCTTTATTTATCCAAAAAATTGGTCATGATGAGAGCCAGAAGTTGGCTGAAGAGAGAGGCCCTTTTCCTAATTTTGAAAAATCAATTTATAAAAAAAAGAAACTGCTTCGGAATGCGACTGTAACCACAATTGCGCCGACTGGAAGTATTTCAGTTCTGGCTGATTGCTCTTCTGGAATTGAACCTGTTTTTGCCCTCGCTTTTCTTCACAAAACTGATGAACGGGAAATGTACTTCACCAATCGTTATTTCCTAGAAGCAGCCAAAAAAGCGAAAATTGCGAAGGCTAAGGTCGAAGAAGTTAAAGAAAAAGGTCAGGCGGGGGAGATTAAAGAGATTCCCCTCAGAATGCGGAAGATTTTTCAGACAGCTCACGAGATTCCTTGGGACTATCATATTAAGATGCAAGCTGCTTGGCAAAAAGGAACGGATAATGCGGTTTCTAAAACAATTAATTTTCGCCACGAGACTAACACCGAAGAGATAGAAAAAGCCTTTTTAATGGCCTATAAAACAAGTTGTTTGGGGATTACTGTCTTTCGTGATCGTTGCAAAGAAGACCAGGTTCTTCATCTGGGTCTAAAAGATAAAGAAAAAAAGAAATTGACTGTTAAGCCAAGACCAGAAAAACTTCAGGGAATGACCCATCGAGTCCGAACACCACTCGGCAATGCTTATGTAACCATTAATACAAATGAGAAGGGTGAGCCATTTGAGGTTTTTGTTGGTGTGGGTAAAGCAGGTTCGGATCTAACGGCTGATGCTGAGGCAATTGGTCGGTTGATCTCACTTAATTTAAGAAGCGCTAACGCCAATACTAAGGAAATGCTTGCTCAAATAGTTGACCAGTTAGCTGAAATTGGTGGGGCTAATAGCATTGGCTTTGGCCAGAATAGAGTAAAGTCATTGCCTGATGCCGTGGCCAAGGTTCTTAAAGATTTTTTGATTAATGGCTCAGGTTCGATCAAAGAGGCAGTGACTCAACCTTCTTTTAAATTCAAGAACGGTCGAGACCTTTGTCCGGCTTGTGGTCAGGCAACCTTAATCTTTGAAGAAGGCTGTTCGAAGTGCGCTAATTGTGGTTTCACTAAATGTTGACATTGGATGAAAGTCTATACCAGAAAAGGCGATAGAGGAACTTCTCAGTTAGCTGACAAAACCTGCTTGCCGAAAAATAATCTTCGTTTTCGAGCCATCGGAGCAATTGATGAGTTGAATTCCTGGTTTGGTTTAATTAGAGCTTTTGCTGCTGAAGATAGACAAGTAGAAAAGGCTCTTCGGGAAAGACAAAAAGAGCTTTTTTCGATCGGAACAGAATTAGCAAAGGCAAAGCAAAAAAAGAAATTTTCTTTGAGGGAAACCCGGAAGCTAGAAAAAGAAATTGATTCTTGGCGAAAAGAACTGCCGAGATTAAAAAAATTTATCTTTCCAAGTGGAGACAAATTAGCTGCCTTATTTCATCTTGCCCGAACAGTCTCTCGCCAGGTTGAACAAGAGATAGTTACTTTGAATCAAAAAGAAGAGATTAATGAAAAAATATTAGTTTATTTTAACCGTTTATCTGACTGGCTCTTTGTTTTAGCCAGAAAAATTAATCAGGAAAAAGGAATTAAGGAGGAGGCGTGGAAAGATGCTTAAAGCTATTCAGAAAAGAAGGAGCCTAAGGAAATATTTAGACAAAAAGATAGAAGAAAAAAAACTTAAAGAGATTTTGAAGGCAATAATGACTGCTCCTTCAGCTCACAATCGTCGACCCTGGCGACTATGGTTAGTTAAAGACCCTAAGATTAAAGAAAAATTATCTCGAGTCCATCGTTGGGCTTCTTTTGCGGCTCAGGCGCCAGTGGTTTTAGTTATTGGTTCAGATGAGGACAAACGTTGGGTGGAAAATTGTTCGGTGGTCGCTACCTTAGTTTATTTGGAAGCCACTAATCAAGGCTTGGGCACTTGTTGGGTCCAAGTAAGAAGGATGAGAACTAAAGAAAGAGAAGGGAGCGAGGAATACGTTAAAAAACTTCTTGGAATTGGAGAAGGAGTTAGAATTCTTTGCCTCATGCCCTTAGGCTATCCTCAAAAGACGCTTCCTGAACATTCAGGAGAAATTGAGAAAGAGAAAGTGTCGATGGTATAATTACTCCATATGGTTGACCTGCCCCAGGCTCCAGTAATTGATAAAGAAAAGGAAAAGGCTCTTCCTCGAGAAGAAGTCTCGAGAATGGTGCCGGTTGTTGAAGCCGGAAAAGTACCAGAAATTCTTGAAGAAAAAAAAGCCAGAGAGGAAGGCTATCTTGAAAGGGTAGAGAAAGAGGCTGAGTTAAGAAAACCGGTGGTCCATAAGGGTAAGGTTTTGGTGACCGCGCCTTCGGCTCAACCCCCAAAAATTGTTTTGCCTGTCGCTAAACGAACTTATCTTGATCCTAAAAATTGGCATCTGCCAGTGACAACTGCTTTGCGCTGGCTCTTAACTTGGGCTAAGAGGATTATTAAAATGTATCCAGGAAGAGTAATTTTTGGTCATGAACCCACTACCTGATTTTAATTATCTTTTTCAGTTGACGATAATCCTGGTTGTCGTTCTGATAATAACTGGTCTAGTTTTAGTTGGTCTAGGCTATCTCTTTTTTATTTTTTTTAAATACTATCGCGGCAGAGAAAAGAGATCTCTTGACTTTGTCCTTTTACAACTAGCTCTTCCTCGAGATAATGAAATTAAAATTGATGTTGCCGAACAAATGTTTGCCAGCTTGTACGCCATTAAAAAGGGTGGCAAGCTTTCCTTTCTTAAAGCCCAGGACCACTTTACCTTTGAAATTGTTGCTTTACCTGAAGACATCCGTTTCTATGTTTCTTGTCCCCGCAGACTCCGTGATTTGATCGAGAAACAAATCAACGGTGCCTATCCTGAGGCAGAAATTAAAGAAGTTAAAGAATACAATATTTTTTCCAAGGAAGGNNAGGAAGGCAAAGTCGCCTTTGCCAGTTTGGGTCTTAAACAGGCTCCATTTTATCCGATTAAGGTCTACCGGGAATTGCCGACTGACCCTCTTTCTTCGATTACTGCCGCCCTAGCCAAAATGCAGGAGGGAGAAGGAGCAGCAATTCAGATTTTAATTAGTCCGGCTGGAAAAAAGTGGCGTTCAGCCGGAAAAAGTTTTGTTACCAAGACAAAGAAAGAAGAGGCTGATCCGGAAAAAGCTAAGTATAAGGTTGATGCTAAGACTCTAGAAGCAATTGAAAACAAATGTTCTAAACCTGGCTTTGAAACAACAGTCAGAAT
>JABAOH010006052.1_pt2 | contig 18218 bp, 15 predicted proteins | sample 7062181 | NCBI WGS metagenome assembly JABAOH01 (sample SAMN14538630, study PRJNA623070) | marine sediment metagenome | biome: marine biome [ENVO:00000428]; feature: marine pelagic biome [ENVO:01000023]; material: deep marine sediment [ENVO:00002113]; isolation source: pool of 5 deep marine... | reverse complement strand
TAGATGTTTAGACTTTTGAAAGGCTACACAACGAATTGGTCTGTGAATGCCATGAAGTTTTTCTTTGTTGTTTTTGCTAGAGATGCAAATCATGTATTTGAGAAGATTGGAGAACTTGAGAGGCTTGAAGTGCCCTATCTGATCATTTGTGGAGAAAAGGTTAATCATAATAATGTCGTCTATAGGCCTGCTAGAGGAAAGTATGACGCAATAGAGTTCAGTTTGAATCTAATACCAAAAGATGCAGAGATAGTGGCAATGAATGATGTAGATACCAGAATCTACAACTTTGAAGTTGCATTACGTCATTTTGATAATGAAAGGGTGGGGCTCGTATTTGCTAAAGATGTTGTCAAAACAGGTCCTCAAACTCTGTTTCACGAGCTCCTCTTTTCAATTCTGAGGGTCTTTCCAATTCTTGCTAATGGCGATCTAATTATGATAAGGCGATATCTACTGAAAAGAATTTCCTTTAGACCCTGCAAAGCAGAAGACGCTTACATTCTGTTCAAAGTCTTAGAACTAGGTTATGATGCAGTCTTTAGTGAAGAATGTTACGTGGAAACGGAGAAAACAAAGGACGAGAAAGAGGAAGAGTTGTATAAACGAAGAACAGTTGCCGGCATATACCAAGCCTTATCTTATGTCAAATCGCCATTCAAAATTAAATTATTTTATATAGCGTTACCTTTCCTGTCCCCTTTGTTATTAGTTTTGGGCAAGAAAGGCTACTATTGGACAAAAGGTATCCTTCTTGGCTTCTTTGACTACGTTCGTGGCGATAAAGGTGGGTTTTGGATATCCCCCCATATGAATATCTCTTCAAAAACAGGATTAGATTCGTAAACAATTAGAGAGTCATGCCAGCGAAAATCTATCATTTTGGGAACGAGGTGGCCCATATTGAGCGTTGTTGGAATAACTAAATCATCCTATTCTGAAATTCATGAAAAAATTGCGCTCGCGATTGAGCGTGGAGGTGGAATAAACCTAGACAGGGATGACACTGTCGTCATAAAAATAAACTTGTGCAACTTCAGGTCTCCAGATACTGGAGCTGTCACGCATCCCATTTTTTTGGACAGTGTTTTGAATTACCTCGAATCGTTGTCCAAAGGATTGCGTATGTTTATTGTGGAAAGCGATGCCACTGTTGCACGCCCCGATAAGTTGATAGATTGGCTAGGGTTAAGAGCAATATTTGAAAAGCATAATGCCATATGGGTAAATCTCACTAAGGATCATTTAGTCGATAAACGAATAAATGGACGTTATTTTCAGGAGATTGCGATTCCCAAAACAATAGCGGATTCCGACTATCTAATCACAATGGCCAAACTGAAGACTCATACTATAACAAAAATTTCATGTTGTCTCAAAAACCAGTTTGGCTGTATTCCATACCGAAAAAAAATTAGATTTCATCCCGCGCTCCATGATGTCATTGTTGATGCTTGTACTGCAATGAAGCCGGATTTCTGTGTTGTAGATGGAATATTGGGAATGGGCGGAGTTAAGGGGCCGGACTTAGGTGTACCGATAAAATCGAATGTTGTTGTGACGGGAAAAGACCCCGTTTCAGTTGATTCTGTCTGCGCAAAAATCATGGGTTTTAATCCATATTTCATCGAGCACATTCGGAAAGCTGAGAAAACAGGACTTGGGCAAATATCCTCTGAAGTAGTTGGCGAAGAAATAAAGCAGATGAGGAAGAATTTCGAGTTCAATCATTTCTATGCGTGGATTATTAACCTACTATTGTCTTCGAAGTGAATTTCTGGCAAAGGAGACGAAGATTAACTTGAAAGCAGGTGTGATAGGCTGTGGAAATATTGCCAGGCGGGCCCATTTTCCTGCATACCGCGATCTTGGTATTGAAGTAGTTGGTGCAGTGGATTCATCTGAAAAAAGAGCCAGCTCCTGCGCAAGAAAGTTCAAAATCAAAAGAATCTTTACCAACTACAATGACCTCTTTAAAGAAGACCTTGATTTGGTCAGTATATGTACTCCACACTCTACTCATGCACAAATAACAATTGACGCGGCTAAAGCAGGCATCAATGTACTTGTAGAAAAACCTATGGCGACAAACTCTCAAGACGCAGAAAGTATGATTCAAGCTTGCAAAGATTCAGGTGTGAAATTGTGTGTTGTCCACAACTATAGATTCTTTCCTGCTGTGCTAGAAGCAAAAAAACGTATGAAAGAGGGGCGAATTGGTAGAATAGTGAGTATGCAAGCTGTTGGACACGACTTTATCGATGTAATGTATGGGGCTTGGCGCTTCAAAAAATGGGGGGTTCTAGAGGATTTTGGACCACATATTATTGACATAGTTAACTTCGTAAACAATTCTTCACCACTTGAAGATATCAAAGTCATTGCTAGAGATTACACGGGGAACATGGGTTGCCTAAATGATGTTCAGGCCATTATGATGTTCAAGAATGGAACGCGTACAAGCATCGATCTCTCGTGGGTTACTGGGACGTTCGATCTTTATTTGAAGATTTTCGGAACCGCTGGAACACTTGATGTTAGTGTAAGAGATAATCATGTAAGGGAGATACACGGATACTCGACGCCACTCGAAGAATTAGGAAGTCTATCGAGAAAGTCAATTGGAATAGCAAAAGCCGTGATCAATAGAACCTATTTCAAGGGGTCTTTGTTGCATCATAAATTAATTATAAAGAGATTTGTTGAGAGCATAGTCAAGGGTACAGATCCGCCTGTAACAGGCGAAGAGGGAAGAGCAGTATTGGCGATCATGGATTCAATCAAAAATCATTTAACTCAAGCTCGTGATCTTGCGTAGAATCACAATGCGTGAAGTGAGTGCTTTGTACATGAATTGACAAAACCGGAGGAATTTGAAAGATGAAATTGAGAATTGGAGTAGTTGGGTGCGGAGGTATAGCACGAGAATCTCATATACCTATATTGAAGAGTCTTAAGAAAGTTGAGCTAGCTGTGTTATGCGACCAACGGACATCTGTAGCAAAGGAATTGGCTTTGAAATACGGAGTGAGGAACGTATACGGTGATATCCTGGAGATGTTGAGCAGCGAAAAACTAGATGTTGTTGATATATGTACTCCGATCAGAAATCATGTTGCGTCATCAATTCAAGCAATGGAAGCCGGATGCCATGTCTTAGTGGAAAAACCTATGGCTATGAATGTCGAAGATGTAGAGAGAATGATCCGCACTTCTGAGAATCATAATGTCAAACTTTGTGTTGTACATCAAAACCTGTTTAATCCTGCAGTTGTAAAAGCGAGGCGTTTGGTAGAAACGAGGGTTGTTGGCGACCTACTTAATGTTAATGTTCAGAGTTTTCTTAGGAAAGATTTCGAAGCATGCCTCGATGAGCATCATTGGAGCCATAGCCTGCCAGGCGGAGTATTCTTCGAATTTCTTCCTCACCCAATCTACTTGCTTCAATCGTTCCTAAAGAATGCTCAGCCTGTTCACATATCGAGTAGGAAAGTCGGAAATATCAAGTGGATAGCTAAAGATGAGTTGAGAGTTAGTGTAGAAGCAAGTAATGGACTCGGATCAATTCTCGCATCATGCAACTCATTGATCCACGGAGACACACTCGATATCATAGGGACAAAAACTGCCCTTAGAGTTGATCTCTGGGGAAGAACACTACTCGCCTATAGACCTCACACGGAATCCTCAATATCCGTAGGTTTAAGCAATTTGCACTTGGGAATGCAATTGTTCAAAACGATAGGTACCACTGCATCAACTTTTGTGAACGCGATTCGTAATCCAGTCAGAATGAGTGCCCACTACGCTTTTATTTCGAGGTTCGTTGACAGCCTTCTCAACGAAACTGAATCTCCTACCACAGGAGAGGATGGGAGAAAGACTGTGGAAATGCTCACGACTATTTGCAGACAGATATGACCGCGCGCGCACCCACGCTGATTTTGACCAAACTAAGGAAAAACAACAAATGAAGATTATGCTCTTTTGCAACGCGCGCAATACTTGGCTCAACAAAAAACAGTTGCGCGCGCGAATGAATGCTGTCAATAGCAAAGACGCAGGCGGATGCATGCACGCATTGTAGGCGGTTTTCAAGGGCGAAAGGACTTAAGTAGAATTGCAGATTAGCGCTGGTGTTCTGTGATGAAAATCATGTTGGTGGGTTGGGTTCAACAGATGCAGATCGACCTACTTCACTCAGCCAAATATCTTGCGCACTATCCTCAACATTTTGTCATAGCCCCTCTCGTCCGGTTCAAAGATAGGATGAATTACGAGGGGCCTATATCTAAAATAGGTCAAACAAGCAAAAATCTTACCGTTGCTCCAGTCTATTTGAAGAGCCCCGACAGTCGGTTTACGAATCTGCTTAATCCCAACATTCTTCTAAGCGACTTCCTTTCCATATTCAAAGTCATAAAGCGTTCAAAACCGGATGTTATAGTTTGTTTTTACGTATTGCATGCGTATCCACTAGTGTTACTAAAGAAGATTTTGAAGTTTTCACTTTGCGTCGTTGCGACGGGAAGTGATGTTCATGTGGAGAACAATTTGGTTCAAAGATTTGTGAAAAAGTTCATTTATCGCGATTGCGAATTGATTTTTGCTCGTTCATCGAAATTGAAAGAGGAGATTGAAAAAGAATCGGACAGTCGCGTTATGATTCTACCTTTCGGAGCCGATGTTTCTTTCTTTAGACCTCTTAATTCAAGGACAGATCTACGTCGAAAATGGGGTGTCAAGCCAAGAAGCCGAGTAATTCTCACGGTTTGCAGGTTGGACAAAAATAAAGGGGTGGATGTTTTAATCAAATCTCTTCGGATATTAAACTCCAATGATGTCAACTTATTTATAGTCGGAGAAGGATTGGAACGAAATGCGCTCAGAGAGCTTTCGGTGGCCCTCGGAATCCGAAAAAATGTGACGTTTCTTGGGTTCAGGAAGAAAGAAGAACTTTTGGAACTATATAATCTTGCAGATCTATTTGCGCTTGCAAGTTACTCCGAGGGAATGCCCCGAGTGCTGATAGAAGCAATGGCCTGTGGGTGCATCCCAATCGTAACTAACGTTGGAGATGCAACAGCAGTCGTAGTAGATGGTTTTAATGGGTTCATAGTCAATCCAGGTGACTATGAGAAAATCGCTGAAAGAACCAAAGAAATATCGTGTCTCTCTAAAGAAAAGATAAAGCTTTTCCAGAGTAGAGCCAGACACACCGTAACAAATGACTTTGATATCAGTAAACTCACAAAGAGGATGGTCGATAGGATAAATGCGTTATATTTGTCTGAAAATCCAACTGTGCACCCCATTGAATAAACGATTGCGACTTTGTGAGTTTGCGGAGACAAATGTTCTTCTTCAGATTAATACACGCATGCAAAGCACCAAATTAGAGGGGGATGCCATCCCAAAATTCCACGTCGTCTATCCACTTTTCGTAAAGGTGACTGGTAGAAGCGTGGTAAATTTTCCCGAACTCTAAGTGGTAACCCGAACTGCCTTTTAATGTGGGTCTCCCAGTAACGTTCCACAATAGTTGTCCGTTCCACCATGTCATAACTCTAGCACTGCTGGATGTTGTCCATGTTTGAAACCATTCGAAATGACTCCACCCGCCACGGTTCAAATCAACGTTATAGACTCTTGCAACGACAGGAGTTTGTACTCCGTCGCCGCTTCTATAACCCAACCGCAAGTCAACTATCCCGTTGCTTCCGTGGGTGTCTTCCAAATAAAATTGATAGTATGGCACACAACTGTACCCTCCCCCTGAAGCTAGGCATGAAGTTTGGAACACTGCTAAAATTGGTCCCCAACCGTGGTCGTGCGCGTGCCAGTCGGAAGCGAAATAGAACCATTGGCTGATGTAGATTTGCTGGGTGAGCCCTAAACTTTGGATTTCGTCGTATTCCATCAGAAGCTCGATTCGCTTTGTGCTCGCTGTTTGTAATCCAAGACTTTTACTGCCACTATGAGCTGAGACTCCACGATCATCCTGAGTAGGTTCAACCCAACCATAATTGTATGTGCTATCGCTGTCACCACCCCACCCGAACCGAAGCTCAACTGGTAATCCTGTAACGGTGTTTATTACATCAAACCTACCTTTTGGAACTGTTGTTAATTCTTCAAAGCTTGTAGAAAACTTCAAGCCAATGGGTTGGTGGCCATAATTAATGCGCGCCAGAGTCGGCACTACAAAATCTTGTTCGCCCGCGCGCACGAGCATTAAATAGGTTGAAGTAATGAGGCTACAAAATAGTAGAGCCAAAACGAAGAAGAGTCGCCAAAAACGCATGGGTCGAGATCTCATGCTTTTGGGCACCTAAGACTTTCTTTTGTGCTGACAATTATTACGTCTTAATAATTAATAAACCTTCCCGTACTTTTGTTCAACAAAAATACGCCAAAACACAAAATTTAGTTGATTGTGCGTGCGCGCACTTGAAGGCATTCGTAGCGAAACATACGTTTGGAGCACCGTAACCTATACATCTCCAATTTGATGGAGTCTTCTCTATGAAAAAGCAATTCCTATTCAACCTTGTTTTGGGTGTATCATGGATCTTAGCGGCCTTGGCATTAGCACACCGCGTTTATTCTCTAAGGTTTGACCAGCCACCTAATGCAATCTTGTTCTGGTTGCCTTACATAGTTTTGATATCTATCTCAGCCTACATATCCCTGACCAGACACGATAAGATTCCGATTATCGTTACCCTAGGATTAGCATTTGTTTTACACTCGGTTAACGTGTTGAGACAACCGGGAAATATCCTTTGGGGCAAAGACGCCGTACATGATCTACAAATTGCAGAGAAAGGATTGGCAGCAGGTCATTTTGTATTCGGTGACCCAACCTTTTTTAGCCATTCTTTTGACCAATCATTTTATCCTGGCTTGGAGCTCTTGATGAGTAGCCTGAGCTTAGTAACTAAGATTCCTTTGCCAACGCTTTACAATTTCACGTTTGTTCCATTGAACTTGCTAACTTTGTTTTTTTTCTATTTCTTGGTGCGAATGCTGTTCAAAAGTCCACGAATAATTAATGTCTCCATTCTGCTTTATACTCTCGCCCCTCCATTTAACGGATTCAACAGCTTTGCAGTTCACGAGTCCCTCGCGATAATCTTTTTTCCTCTTGTGATAGCGGCATTACTATCTGAAAATTCCGAAACCTTCCGTCATCGTGGAATGCTTGTTTCTATAGTATTGGCAGCGATTGTGATAACGATTACAAACGAATTTACAATGTATGTCTTGACGTTTAGTGCTTTTGTCATTGTAACAACATACTTTATATCAGAAAGACGCCAGAAAACAAAATTGATGCTATTGCTTTTATTGGTTACTTTATTGTTTGTATGGTTATTGAGAATTGCTGTCTTTTTCATACAAAGACACGGCGGTTTGATTGAACATATTATTAACTCATTAGTTTCAACCTATGAGACAAAGGTCGCTCCAGTTTCGGAGTACTCTTTGCCTTTTCTGGAATGGTTTTTTTCGTATTTGGGTTTTGGACTGCTTTTCATAATGTCTGTGATTGGAATTTACTCAATTGTTCGGAGAACGAGGGAGGGGACAGTTGATAACGCAAAAAAACATGTGTTGGTGACATGGTGGATTCTCAGTTTGGGGATAACCGTTCTCTTTCAGGTAATCCCGTGGGAAAGATTCGGAGAGGGTCCAATGCGTTTAAGAAGTTTGGAATTCTCGTATTTTGGAATAGCCCCATTTGCTGCTTTGGGAATTGAAATAATGACCATGCTCAAAAGTAAGCACTTGATGAATGCTATGAAATGGAAGCAGATAACTAAGATAGCCAGTCTCATGATAATTGCTATTATAGCAGTTCCAACGATCTGTGTGGGATTCTCTACCCACTTCTATGATAGCAAATACAAGGCTATATCCCTAAATTCAGTTGAAGCATTCTTCTCTTCAGCATGGCTGTCGCAGTATAGCGTATCAACTAGGGTTGCGGGAACCAAAGACGGCCAAACATGGGTGAGCGGGTACGCGTCAAAAATTTTCTTATACGAAGATTTCAAGAAATCCATTCAGACGCCCATTCAGAATCAGACGCGTGAGATTCTTGCTGATACGTATTACATCAATTTAGCCAATATTCGCATACGAGATGACACGAATTTTGCAATCGGAATGGATAATCTCCTTTGGCTAGAATCTCGCCTAAGCAAAGCGTACGATAATGGAGGCATCATAATTTTAATAGCAGACAATCAGTCTCGAACGCCGTAATATAGAAAAGGATCAGATATCAATTGCCTCGCTTCACCGAAAACACCATTCTTTCAAGCATCAACCGTTACTATCTAGAAATTAACTGGCACATTTTTTCCGAGACGGCAAATTGTAGAAAGCACGTGCGTGTGAATGCTTATGATTGCTGGAGAGCCTGTAGATAAGTTCTATGCTTCTGAGAAAATAGGAAGAAAGATTGAAGAATCTGTTACTTTTTTCTCTGGACTATATCATTTTGTTAACTTCAGGCTGAAAAAACCGAAGATGGAACTTGAAAGCGGCATGTTCATTATCTCTGTCGATATTGATGTTGGTAACAAAGAACTGGGAGCGATCAATGAGGGAAAAAATGATACTAATGTCAACAAGCATACTAGCGAGTATTCGATTGGGGAGATAGAAGAACTGGCTATCCCTCTATTTGTTGATTTGCTTAGTGATTTCGAAATACCAATCACTTTCGCTATCCGAGGACAACTAACTGAGGTGAATGACTCGATGCTGAGGCTTCTTCTCAAGTCCTCAGTAAAACATGATATCGGGGCACACGGATACTACCATAGGGAATTCCAAAACCTATCTCACCTTGAGGCTGAAAATGAACTAAACATGATTTCAGTCGGCATGAAAAAGTTTGGCATTACCCCAAGAAGCTTCTGCTTTCCTAAAAACAGTGTAGCTCACTTGGATCTGCTTGAGAAATATGGATATAAGTGCTATCGGAGCAAAGGCAACTTTAAGGACGACTGCATGTACATAGAGAAACACGGTCCATTATACGATGTTCATCCAAGTCTATATCTAGGTTACCCTAGAAGTTCCATCATGTTGAGAAAGATCCTCGATGTTTCCGTTGCAAAAAGGACATCATTCCATTTATGGTTCCACCCATGGAATCTAGGAGAAACGAAAAAATCAATGCAGAAAACTGTTGACAAAGTGTTTTACCCCTTGTTCGTCCACGCAAAGAAAAAAGAAAGAGAGGGTGCACTGACTTTTGAAACAATGCTCTCGGCTACTCAAAAAGTTGAAAAGACTTTCAAAACTGCCACATAACTGCCATGTCTGCACGTTTGCATAAGTAAAAGTTGCCTAACTAGAAACGTTGTATGAATTAGCACGCACTCCTATTCAGCAATCATAACGCGCGCGACAGGTGACAAAAGCCGCTTTTTTGTTCTCTTACGCGCGTGCAAAATACTGGAAGGTATACCGACGATAGAGGATAATAAACGAAGGAGGATAATCACAGCATTGAAGAAATTTCTTAATTCTTGCAACACTAAAATAGTGACTATAAGACGACAGCTTGTTTCAGAGCTTCAACTTCCTCTTCCTCAATTTCTAGCGCGCGTGCGTGCGAGAAGAAATGGTGTTGTTTTCAAGTCAAATAATGTTGTCATAGGATCTTTTTCCATTTTAGGTGGGAATGTCGTTGTCGGAGATAATTGTTCTTTTGGAAGAGAGAATTATGTTTGGGCTGACGAACGCTTTTGCAAGCTAATAATAGAAGACGATGTTACTTTTCGAAACTCCAATGAAGTAAAGGAGGGAGACAAGCCTCACCCCGCTTCAATTTGTAAAATATGTAAAGGGACATTCTTAGGACATAACAATCGACTTGATTTGACTGGAGACCTACACATTGGGACTGGATGTTTTTTCACAGATGATATCCGCTTGTATACACATAAACACGAGATACCCTCAAGAAAACAACCCATCCAAAGTGGCAAGATCATCCCTGAATCAGTTTTCATAAGCGATGATGTTTTCATAGGTGTTGGAGCAAAGGTTTTATCAGGAGTAAAAATTGGCAAAGGGGCTGTAGTAGGAGCTGGTGCAGTCGTCACAAAGGATGTTGAACCCTACAGCTTCGTCGTAGGAGTCCCCGCAAGAAAAATCGGTGAGAGACCTCCATAAGCTCTTGGGTCTAACGGTAGTTATGTTTCTACTACTAGGTGGAGATATCTCCATATTCTTTCTTGCCTACAATGAATGGCAGGGCGTAGAACCCAAGGTTTGATATAGCGAGAGGCTTGTGCGCGCGCGCATTGCCTTGGCAAGAAACAAATGACAAATCAGTTTCACATATACAGAAGGAATCGAAAGGCCACTACGCGCTTTAAATACGCTTAAGTGGAAGCGAGAGTAACGTTCATACTCCAATGGTGATCGTCTTTGAGTGCTAAGGATCTGTTTTTGGAAATAGTTGAGAAAAAGATTAGACGGAGAACGACTAGAAGGTCCTACGGACAGGCTATTGGCATCATGCTTCTTGATCACCCCTATCCACGAATACCCGGAGACTTTGGAAATGCTACTACGTATCCATTTCCAGTTAGGTTCAAGATCGTTAAAGGATTGCGTCTCAAAGACATAATGTGCGAGAAGCCCGACATCTCGGTCTGTCAACGTTATATTGAAGGAGCCAAGGAGTTGGAGGGAGAAGGGGTCAGAGCAATTGCAATGGGCTGCGGCTACTTGGTCTACTTCCAAGATGAGATTGCTGACGCAGTGAATGTTCCAGTATTTGCGTCTAGCCTAATTCAAGTACCATTGGTGGCCAAAATGCTTGGAAAGAACAAACGGGTTGGCATAATTTGTGCCGTCTCCAGATACTTGACAGAGACGCATCTGAGAAAGGCTGGGATTGATGATTCAATGAAAATCGCTGTAGGCGGTATGAACAGGAATTGGTCCATCGTGCGCTCACAAGATCCGAAGAAGAGGTTAGATGAATTTGAAAGGGCCCTTTCAAAGGTGGCTAAAGAATTAGTTTCTAAGCATCCAGATATTGGCGCATTAGTGTTTGAGTGCAACAATTTTCCTCCTGGTGCCGCAGCAGTCCAAAAGGCTACTGGTCTACCGGTCTTTGATTTCGTAACGCTGATTTACATGATTCATGATGCGGTCGTTAGGAAACGCTATAGTGGATACATGTGACAGGTCATTGAACCGTTGGTGCCTTTGATAGGTGTGGGATCGCTTTCTGTGCGCGCGCGGATAGAAGCAAAGGTAATGCCCATTTAGAGAAATTAATCGATGGAGGCGGGGGAATAGGTTGTGATGATTCGCTTCTTGTCGACGTATATTACACGAGTTCTCAAAAAAGGGTTCTGGGCGCTCCTTCCGCTTGACACTCGGAAGCAATTGGCAGTTTGGATTGATCAGCAATGCTGGCTGCCCGGTTGTCATAACATGTCGATAGCAATTGTACGGGACTGGGCTGAGAAAGATGTTGATGCCTTTCATCGTTTTCTTTGGGCTCACCATCTTGGGTACGCAAAATTCTATGAAGGAGCCAATGACTTTGGCATCGAGAATCTTCTTCGGACGCGAAGAATGTTGTTTGAAGATCTCAAGGAGTGTTTGCTCCATCAGGGTGGAGAGCTCGCGCGCGCGAGGGACGTAAAGAGTATTTTCGAGGTGGGATGCTCTTCGGGCTATCTGCTTCGTTTTATGGAGACATATCTATTTCCGGCGGCCACAACACTTGAAGGAATTGACATCGACGAGTACGCCCTTGAAAAGGGAAAGACATACCTTCGCGCACGAGCATCGAAGATACGGCTGATCTGTGCAGACATGGCAGACCTTGACCGCGTTATGGATGAACGCAAGTACGATCTGATCCTATGTGCTGGAGTGTTGATGTATCTTCATGAGCGTGCCGCCGCCGATGTGGTCCAGTCAATGCTGAACCATTGTAGCGGTCTTGTTGCAATTACGGGTCTGGCGCATCCTGTTGTTGATAACGCCGAGCTTAAGTACTCTGAGCCTCGGATGTCAGATGGAGCACTCATCCACAATATTGATGCAATGGTTGAAAAGGCAGGTGGGACGATCGTATATCGAAGGTGGGAAGGATCAAAGAAGTTCGGTGGTCAGACGGTGTACTTCGTTTTTTGCCGACCAGGAGCGCGCATCGCGCGCGCGCGAGGAGAATAAACGAAAGAGATGATCGCAACGATTGTAGACAAGACAGATTACCCCCATAAACAGAAACTTGTAGATGAATGGCATCGAGGAAGATCAACATTTTGGACAGAGGTTTACCAACGGAAGGATCTCTATGCATCACTTATACGACTACGGCATACTACTGCGCTCAACTATGTCGACGAATTATTCCTTTCAAAGACTACCCGCATTCTTGAAATCGGTTGCGGAGCGGGGTTTATGGCAGTAGCCCTTGCACGGAAAGGGTTTACAGTGGAAGCAGTTGACAGCGTCCGTTCAATGATCGAGCTAACTCGCGCCCACGCAAGGCAGACAGGCATGGATAATCGGATTCACGCAACCATCGGAGATGTTCATGAACTTGCTTTTCAAGATCAATCTTTCGACCTGATCATTGCCTTAGGTGTAATCCCGTGGCTCCCTAATTTGAGAAAAGCACTGGTCGAGATTTCAAGGGTCCTAACAGCTGGTGGATACTTTGTTCTAGACGCGAGTAACCGATATTGTTTGAACCACCTATTAGACCCCTTATTGAACCCTGCATTTGGACCGATCCGAAAAAGGGTGAAGCATGGACTTGAGAGAGCTGGTTTATATAAACCATGGAAAAATTACGAACCCCACACTTATTCCATTAAAGACTTCGATTCATATCTCCGAGAGGTAAATCTGATGGACATAAAGAATACAAATATCGGGTTTGGGCCATTCACGTTCCTCAAACACAGTATATTCCCTGATCGGATCGGACTCAGAATCCATCAGAAACTACAGCGATATGTCGATAGTGGATTTCCAATTCTGCGCTCGACTGGAAGAGGATACATCGTCCTAGCAAGAAAGAAATGATGAACCAATTTTATAGAGAGGAAGGGGATTGAGTATAGCGGGTGCGTATTCAGTCATTCAGTCTTTTATACAGGAGCGTGGCACGCACGCTTGAAGCTCGTGTCTTCAAGAGGCACCACAATTTCTCTTTTGGAAATATAGTTTCGTTGCGAAACAAGCATTATACTTTTTCACAGGGTGCGCGCATTCACAAGCAGCCAGATTAACAAAGGTGAGAAGTTTTGTTACCTTCAAGTCTTCTTGTAGCACACGAAATGCATTGCGATCAATCCAATGTAGATCACTAATCGATATTAGTGAAGCATAAAAGAATTATTGGTCATTGGCAAATCGTTGTTCATAAGCCGCTAGATTACGGAAAGTGGAAAACTTGGTTGCCTCTCATCCCTCTGTTTCAGATTCAACTCGCAAAGTCAGACTTCATACCAAAGATTATTTGAAATTAATTGGGGTGCCTGAAATCCATCCGGCAACCAGCCCGTTCGACCCAGGGTATGATCTGGTGACTCTAAAGAGTCATCTCGAACAAAGCCATCACCTGATGTCAATCCTTAAGATTTCGATGGCATGCTGGATGATTGCCGACGAGAACGTCACGCGTCAAAAAATCGCGGCAGCAAAGAAATACAAAGTGCCAACCACAACCGGCGGCGGACCTTTTGAGGTTGCATATGTACAGGGCAAGCTCCCACAGTATCTTGATCTTGTCGCCGATTTCGGGTTCACACGAATCGAGTGCGGCGAAGGGTTCACAGACATTTCGTTGAACTCGCGTGAGATTGTGAAGATGGCAAACGATCGTGGCCTTGAGGTTCAATTTGAGCTTGGCAAGAAACACACTGGGGCTTTTACCGAAGATGTTATCAAAGCATTGATTGATCAAGGAAAGAGGTGGCTTGATGCAGGCGCCCTTCAACTAGTGGTGGAGGCACGAGAGAGCGCAAAAGGCGTCGGATTGTTCGACGATGAAGGCAATTTCAATGCGGCATTCGCTGATCGTTTTGCAAATGCACTAGGTCACGGTGTTGTCATGTTTGAGGCACCAAACAAGGCAAGCCAGTTCGCGTTGCTGAATCACTTTGGTCGTGAAGTTCATCTCTGCAATGTCCGGCTTGAAGAAGTTCTGCGAGTTGAGATTTATCGACGTGGATTACATTCAGACGCGTTTGCAAAAGAGAATTTACGTCCTCGACTTACTCAATAGTATTTGCGATCGAGAGAATTTACGTCCTCGACTTAATAATATTTGCGATCGAGGATAGATCATGAGTAGATTAACAGTTATCATCGATTGCTTCCCTGAGATTGTTCGAGATTACAGAAAAGGATATGCAGTTGTTGCCGTCGATGTCTTCCGTGCAACGACAACTGCAATAACCGCTGTTGCAACCGGAAGAAGATGCTTTTTTGCTCCATCAGTTGAGGCGGCTCTTTGTCTGGCAGGGCGGCTCGATAATCCTTTGCTGGTCGGAGAAGTTGGTGGCAATATGCCATACGGGTTCGATATTAATAATAGTCCAGTGGAAATCTCTAAACGCACTGATATCCTGCGACCAATGATTCTTGTGTCATCATCTGGGACGCAACTTTTCTACTATGTGAAAGATTGCGATTCAGGATACGTGGCATGTTTTCGGAACTACGGTGCAATCATCGATCATCTCATTGGTCGTCACAGCCACGTCGCTGTCGTTGGTGCCCGTACGCGACTGGAATTCCGTGAGGAAGATCAGATGTGTTGTGCTTGGATTGCAGCTGGTTTGATGAAGGCTGGATATGAGCCAGAAGACGATAGAACAGTTGAAGTTGTAGACCGATGGAGGGCCGCACCCGTTGAGGCATGCACAAAAGGAAAAAGCGCAGAGTATCTTCGAAAAAGCGGCCAAATTAGAGATCTTGAATTTATCCTCGCACATGTGAACGACTTGGATTCAACGTTCATGATTGAATACGATGAGATCGTCAGGATACCCCCTTCAGACCTAGCAAAGAAAAGCGCGCGCTAGATGTTAGTTTCAAAATGTGACGAAGATGACTGTTAGAAGCAAACATAAACGAGTATCTTTTGAAGATACTTCAGTCCCAGTTGTCGTCCTGCAGTCACACAATCATGGTAGTCTCGGCGTCGCTCGAAGTCTTGGAAGGCTAGGTGTTACGATCTATGGCATTGATCCAAACCCGTGGGCACCAGGTCTTCATTCACGATATTGTCGAGAAAAATTCATTTGGGATGTTGATACCGCAGCACCAGAAACAACCGTTCAGTACTTATTGAAAGTCGCTAAAAGAATAGGAAAGCGTTCTATCTTGATACATACTAATGATGAAAGTGCAATCATGCTTGCAGACTATGCCAATGTCTTGAAGGAGTGGTACATCTTCCCGCATCTTTTGCCGCAGCTTGTTCGGACGCTTACCAGCAAGAAGCAGATGTATTTCCTTGCCAAGAAGCATGACATTCCAACTGCAGAAACATACTTCCCTCAGTCGAGAGAGGATGTGGAAAGACATCTTGAACATGCCGTGTTTCCGATAATGTTAAAAGGGATTTATGGAAAAGCGTTAGACCGTCAGACCGGACGAAGAATGTTCATCACAAGAACCAAAGAAGAGCTTCTTGACTTATATGACCGATACGAGGATCCTTCCAATCCAAACTTTATGCTTCAGGAATATATTCCGGGTGGTGATGATTCAATATGGATGTTCAATGGTTATTTCGACGAGAGATCAGAATGTCTCTTTGCGATTACGGGGAGAAAAATCCGTGAGGCACCGCCGTACATTGGGCTAACCTCACTCGGTATTTGTCTGAGAAACGACACTATCGATGAGATGACAAAACGTTTCATGAGGAGTATCGGTTATAAAGGAATACTTGACATTGGGTATCGATACGACCGGCGAGATGGTAAGTACAAAGTGTTGGATATCAATCCTCGTATTGGATGTACATTTCGACTCTTTGTAGCAGATAATGGATTAGACGTTGCACGCGCCCAATACTTGGATCTCACCGGACAATACGTAGCTCCAGGCCATATCATCGAAGGGCGAAAATGGTTCGTTGAAGATTTGGATCTCGTCTCAAGCATTCGATATTATCATGACAAAAATCTAGCGTTCAGGCAATGGGTAGAATCATTCCGTGGTGTTCAAGAAGCTGGCTGGTTCGCATGGGATGATCTTCTTCCATTCTTCTTTATGTGCGCAAGATTTCCACGAAGCGCAATCAGTTATATGATTGCGCGCGCATCACGCATGAACCATAAGCGCGCGCACAAGGTTTCTGAAAGACGCAAAAGTGCATCAACAGATGGAAAGTTTTGGGACTCACCTTCAAATGGCTCTTAAAAGAATTTTGGCAAAATAAGGTAGACGTGAAAACGTAAAGACTGCCCCAATGTAGGTGTCGAAATGAAAGGACTGCAGTTTCCTCCCTTCCTGCCCAACAGAATCAGTTTGGCTCTGTTCCTGAAGGTTGCAGTTATTGTTATTACATCTCTAGCAATTTTCAATCAAGACCTAAATATCGTGATGAACGATGCTTTACAAAACGAACTGACGAGCTACGTCTTGGCCATACCCTTTCTCCTAATCTATTTGATATACCGGAAAAGGAAAATGTTGCGAGCTGCAATTTCGTTTAGAGCATCCGATCCATTAAAGAAACCGACATACACTCGTGAAATTGTGGGCGCCCTACTATGCATCTTGGCCTTCCTGTTCTACTGGTGGGGATCTTCAACTTTCACCCCCTTAGAATACCATTTAGTCACTCTTCCACTGTTCATCGCCGGACTCATCCTTATAATGTTTGACACAAAAACACTCAAGATACTAGCCTTCCCTATATCTTTCCTCCTCTTCTTAACTCCACCTCCTCTTCAAATAATGTCACAGGGTGGCGCGATCCTTTCCGTATTCTCCTCTGAAGCCGCTTACAACATCCTTAAAGTCTCAGGGCTTCCAGTGACCTTAGGAACCCAATACGAATCACCTTTAATAATCCTCAACAAACCCGAAAGCTCGCCGTTCACGTTCGCCATTGAGATCCCGTGCTCAGGTATATACTCCCTCATAGGATTCACAGTATTTGCGGTTTTTGTTACATATATAGCAAGAGGATCTGTCTGGAAGAAACCAATAGTATTCCTCGTGGGCTTTCCCCTCATTTATGCTCTTAACATCCTTCGAATAGTTGTCACTGTGTTGATAGGAAACGCGTATGGAACTGAAGCCGCAACACAGGCATTTCACCTACTTGGAGGATGGGTTCTTATCTTTCTTGGAACCCTTATTCTACTGTTCATAGCGGAAAAGATCTGGAAAATCCAAATCTTCGCAACCGACAAAAGAGCAATTTCATGCCCAAACTGCAACCAAAACGCAAGAAACGAAGCACCATTCTGCTTGGCGTGTGGGAGACTCCTAAAATACATAAACATTAACATTTCCAAACGAGACCTAGCTAAAATAACTGCTCTCTTGGCAATCGCAATCCTGATCCTGACCGTGCAAGTGCCTACATTTGCCTTGACAGAAGGTCCCGCAGAAGTTCTGATCCAATCGCCAGTAGGTGAACAAGCGGCAACCACACAAATCTTTCCCGAAATCTCAGACTACGATCTTCGATTCATGTATCGAGACAAAAGGTTCGAACAAATAGCTCCACGAGATGCAGCACTAGTTTATGCTTATACTCCTCTAAATGAATCAAGAAAAACGGTATGGGTGGCGCTAGAAGTAGGCAGTTCAAAAAGCGTCTGGCACAGTTGGGAATCAAGCGTAATCATATGGCCACAAAAACTCGGACGCCCCCCACGAGCACTGCAATTGGATCTGAGAGACGCACAGCTTTTGCAGAACCCGCCCATCATCGGGCGATTCTTCGCATTCGAACATACAGATTCAAACATGACACAAGTAGTGCTTTACTGGTATGAAAACGCTCTATTCAAAATAGGTACAACTTCTGAACAAAAGTGTGTGAAAATAAGCCTTATAACCTACACTAGTACCCCAGAAGACATCTATCAAATTGAAGAAGAGCTACTGCCCTTCGGCCTAGCCATTGCTAACTATTGGCAACCAATCAAAACCTGGTCCCAAACAGCCTTAATACTATCCAG
>JABAOH010058928.1_pt1 | contig 18224 bp, 13 predicted proteins | sample 7062181 | NCBI WGS metagenome assembly JABAOH01 (sample SAMN14538630, study PRJNA623070) | marine sediment metagenome | biome: marine biome [ENVO:00000428]; feature: marine pelagic biome [ENVO:01000023]; material: deep marine sediment [ENVO:00002113]; isolation source: pool of 5 deep marine... | reverse complement strand
TCGCTCAAAATCGGCCAGCGCTGGAGCATTACCTGGCCGATTTAAAGCTCCTGTAACTATCCCTTCATCCTTAGGGTGTTAAGAGGTGGGGATAGTTATCGGAGTCCCTCGGTCAGGGATTCAAAAAATAGTTTGCTCATGCCTGAGGAATTTCTTGCCACCAAAAAACTTTGGACTTTACAGGGCACAAATCAAAAACTCCTCGCTTCGCTCGTCGGACAATGATTTGCTTTAAGAAGAATTGGTCGTCCTAGTTTTTTGGCTAAAATTCCAAAAGTTCTTCGCAAACTATCTTTTGAATCTTAGGGTGTTAAAAGGTTGGGATAATTTAGTGATAAAATTAAGAAGGAGAAAAAAAAATAAGCAGCCGAAGGGGCTTTTAGTTAATGTGGTTAATTTGCAACATAAAGTTAAGATTAACAAGAAGTACGTACAGAGAGTAGCAGAAGAAGCAGTCAGTTTGGGAAGTAGAGGTAGACGGAAATTAGGACAAGGGAAATGTGAGGTAGGAATAATTTTTGTTAATAACAGTTACATCAGGAGATTAAACAGAAAGTATAGGAAGGTGAACCGGACAACCGATGTGATTGCTTTCCCCATGGAAGAACATAGAAAAATTACTCCGCCTATACATTTCTCTTCTTGCCTTTTGGGTGACGTGTTTATTTCTGCAGAAAGGGCAAAGGTTCAGGCGAGAGATCTCAGACATAGTATAAGGAAAGAAATTGCCATTTTAACTATCCATGGCATATTGCATCTTCTAACCTATGACCATGGGAAGAGAACAGACGATCTGGTAATGAGGAACAAAGAGGAAGAGATATTAGACCAGATTAAGGATTTCAGAAAATGAAAGTAGCTAAAAAAGATAGTTTATTTATGAGCTTCAATAGGGCAGTCAAAGGAATCTTTTACGTTTTTAAGACGGAGAGGAATATGCGTATTCATTTGCTCATCGCGTTGGTTATACTGGCCATAAGTATATTTTTGAATTTGGATAGAAAAGAGGTAATAATTCTCTCCTTCACAATTTTTCTCGTGCTAATTACTGAAATGTTCAATACTGCAGTGGAACTGGCAGTTAATCTGGTTACAGATAAATTTCATCCATTGGCAAAGACAGTCAAAGATATTACTGCGGGTGCTGTCTTATTCGCCTCTATAAATGCTATTTTAGTTGGTTATTTAATCTTCTTCAGAAAAATGCATCTGAGTACCCGGTTTACTTCTTCTATTTTTGTTAAAATCCAAAATTCTCCTGAATACATTACCGCTATCTGCTTGGCGGTGATTCTTCTTTTGGTAATTGGTGGCAAAGCTTACTCTAAGCAGCGCATTCCTTTAAGGGGAGGGATGCCCAGCGGACACACTGCTTTTGCCTTTGCTCTGTCGACAGCGTGCACATTTATTTCTAAGAACATTATTCTGGGTATACTGACATTAATTCTGGCGGTCATGATCGGAGAAAGTAGAGTAAGATCTGGGATTCATACGAAATGGGAAGTCTTTATGGGTGCTTTAATCGGAGTGATAGCTACTATACTAATCTTTCAAATATTCAGTTAAGGCAGGTGGGCTATAATTTTTTTGCTGCTACTGGTTTTAGTTATTTTACTTATCTCGTCGGGTTTCTTCTCGGCAACTGAGACGGCTCTTATCTCTTTGGGAAAGTTGAAAACGAAAGAGATAATTGAAGAAAGGAGATTCTATATTCTGCAAAACTGGCTGGATAGTCCAGCTGAGTCAATCAGTGGAATTCTGGTTGGCAATAATATTGTCAATATTCTTTTCAGTGTTATATTTACCTACTGGGCATTGAACTCTCCTTTCTTTTCCGATTTGGGTCGGGGCTTGGCGGAGATTCTTATCTTAGTAGTAATTGCCCTTTTAATTCTCGTTTTTGGCGAAATCATACCCAAGACTTTTGCTCATACTTTTCCCGAGAGAATTGTTTTTTTGACATATCGTCCGTTTTTCTTTATTTATCGGCTCCTTTCGCCGCTGGTGAAATTTTTTGTAAAGGTGGCGGAGATTTTCGTGGGCATGAAATTGTCTTTAAAGGGAACTAAGGTTACTAGAGAAGAATTAGAAGGATTGGTGGCGCAGGAAAGAGAAGAAGGAGTAATTGAAAAAAAAGCTGAAGAAATGATTAGGAAAGTCTTAAGTTTTGACCAGATTCCCGTTAAAAATGTAATGACCAGAAGGGGAGATATTGATTTGGTTGATATAAATTATGCTAAAGAGAAATTTATTGATGTGGTAGTAGAGACGGGGCGGTCTCGCGTTCCGGTCTATAGTGGTAACGTGGATAATATTGTGGGAATAGTCTATGCTCGGGATGTTTTAAGTGCCTTGCAATCAAAAGCTGAATTGGAAATAGAAGACGTTTTGCGACCTGCGTATTATGTTCCGCCGGGAAAAAAGTGTAATGAGCTTTTCCAGGAATTTAGAGAAAAAAGGATTCATGTTGCGCTAATTAAAGAAAAGGAGAAGATAGTTGGATTGGTGACTATGGAGGATTTGATAGAAGAGATTCTTGGGGAAATTGTTGACGAATTTGATTTAATAAGGGTATAAAGTAGGTTTCTAGACGGCCTAATTAGGGGGCGATTAACATAAATGACTTCGATTCTTATAAAAGTTTTTGGTTTTCTTATTGTATTTATGGGGATGATATTTTTTGCAGGAAGCGAAACTGCTCTCACCTCCTTACCCCGGATAAGAATCAAAAGGCTTGTAGCTGAAGGAGTTAGAGCGATACGGGGACTTTCTCTGTGGCTACAGGATCCTAATAGGCTTTTAACTACAATTTTAATCGGTAATGGAGTAGCAGTTATCTTTGCTTCTGTGTTGGCAACATCTGTGGCTTTGGACTTATCTTTTTCATATGGTTGGAGTCAAAAACTGACTGTGGGTTATGCCACGGCGATTGTTACCGTTCTCATTGTCGTCTTTGGAGAAATTACCCCCAAGACCTATGCCAGAAAAAATGCAGAAAAAATTTCTAGGATTTCCAGTGAGCCACTGAGATGGATTGCCAATCTACTTAGTCCTCTGAGTGAGGTAATAGTTGCTCCTGCTAATTTACTCATTCAGCTATTTGGCGGGAAGGGTTTGAAAGGTACACCTCTTTTTACCAAGCAAGAAATTGGTACGTTAATTGAAGTAGGAGCGAGGGAAGGAGCACTGGATGATGAGGAAAAGAGAATGATTCAAAGTAGCCTGGAATTCGGAGAGACTATCGTGCGCGAAGTTATGATTCCCCGTATTGATATGCAGTGTGTGGATATCAATCATGAGCGGGAGGAAATATTTAAGAGGATAATGAAGATGCCGTATTCCCGTGTCCCTGTTTATAAAGGAAATGTTGACAATGTTATTGGAATTGTATACACTAAAGACTTACTTACAGCTTTGCGGAACAGAGAATTGATCATTATGGAAGACATTATGCGACAGGCTTATTTTGTGCCCGAAACGAAAAAAATTAGTGAGTTATTGGAAGAGTTTCGAAAGGGAAGGATGCATCTGGCTATAGTTGTCGATGAGTATGGAGTTACCGCAGGATTAGTAACCATAGAGGACTTAATAGAAGAAATTACTGGAGAGATTTTAGATGAATATGATGTGGAAAAAGAGACAATCACGAAATTGTCGGACGGCACAGCTATCGTTTATGCCAAAGAGGACCTGGATAGAATTAATGAGGAGTTAGGTTTGGAATTGCCGTCTGAGGAGTTTGATTCACTTGGTGGATTGGTTATTGATTTGTTTGGAAGAGTTCCCCACACGGGAGAAGAGGTAAATTTTGGCGATTTGAAGTTCATAGTGCAAGAAGCGGATAGAAGGAAGGTAATTAAGTTAAAAGTCGTAAAAAGTAAAAGGAAAAGTTATGGAAGAAAGAATTAAAGGATTTGCGTTATTTCTGCCAGAAATAGGTGAATTATTGAAAAAGAAGAATTATGGTGAGTTAAAAAAATCGTTAAAAGAGATTCCTCCTGTTGACCTTGCCGAAGGATGGAGCGAGCTTTCTCTGCCGGATAGAAATATTATTTTTCACCTATTGGATAAAAGACGGGCTATTGAAGTTTTCGAAGATTTGAGTTTTGTAGACCAAAAAATATTAATTAATAGTTTAGAGTCTCGGGAATTAGGCGAAGTTTTAGACGATATGTCTGCTGACGAGAGGGCTGACCTGTTCGAGGAGTTACCGGAGAAGATGGTGAGGAAACTTTTTAGCCTGATGAAAAAAGAAGAGGTTGAAGATGTAAAAGACCTGCTTACTTATGAAGAGGACACTGCCGGTGGCTTGATGACTACTGAGTTTGTGGAATTGAAGAAGGATATGACTGCCCGTCAGGCCATACTGAAAATACAGGAATCCTTCCGCAGGTACCACGGGGAGGCAATTCAAAATGTTTACATAACCAATGTGGAACATCGTCTGATCGGAGGGATATCTTTACAAGCCATTATTACTTCGCCCCCTGACATATTACTAAAAGATATTATGTCCCCCGTGCAGATGATAAGGATTAACGTGAACATGGACCAGGAAGAAGTGGCCAAAGTTTTCAGCAAGTACGACCTTGTGTCAGCGCCAGTGGTTGACGATCAGAATAGATTGTTGGGCATAATCACTGTCGATGATATCGTGGATGTAATTGAAAAGGAAGCAACAGAAGATATTTATGGAATGGGAAAAATAAGCGGAGTGGAAAGGGTAGCGGAAATTAATTACGGAGAGGCTTCTGCTTTCACTTTAGTAAAGAACAGGGTTGTTTGGTTATTCGTTCTATTATTGATCGGGACATTCGTTTCAGGTAGGTTACTCAAAGGATATGCCGGGGTGCTTCAGTCAGTAATTGCTCTTGCTATTTTTATTCCCATGATGATGGACTCCGGGGGTAATGCCGGTGCCCAGTCGCTGGCTATGGTCGTACGTGGACTGGCTACCGGAGAGATCGCCCTCGATCAAGTGTGGAGAATTATTCGCAAAGAAGTCTTCGCCGGGTTGATGAGCGGAATATTGATGGGGATTATTGCCATGCTCGCTGTTTTCGTTTTGCAGGGCTTTAATCCAAGGCTTGCTTTCGCCGTGGGCTTTTCTCTGGCCATGGTGGTGACAGTAGCCACAGTTACCGGTGCCTTCTTGCCGCTCTTATTTAAACGGCTCGGTTTCGATCCCGCAGTGGCAGCCAGTCCCTTTATTACCACGACGGTCGATGCTACATGTTTAATTATATATTTTGAAATCGCCAAGCGACTAATCTTTTAGTGGACTATTAGGAGAAATATTTGCCCTTATATAACAAAACCGAAGCAATTGTTTTGGGCCAGAATGATTTTGGTGAAGCCGATAAGGTTGTTACTCTTTATACTAAAGAATTTGGTAAATTAAAGGCAGTGGCCAAAGGGGTGCGCAGAATAAAAAGTAGATTCGGCTCGGCAATGGAGCCTTTTTCCCATGACCATCTGATGCTATATATGCCCCGGAAGAGAGACCTGTATGTTGTTACCGGCTCAAGAATAATCCGTACGCATAAAGAATTGAGAGAGAATTTCGACTCGTTTATCACCGGGAGTTACGTTATAGAATTAGTGAATAAATTAACGGAACTCGAGGAGCCAAATCGTCGTTTATTCTTATTAATCTTGGAGGTTTTCCGCCAGATACCAAAACAGGATAGAGATATCATAATAGTAATCTTCGTCATAAAATTTCTGGCAGATGCAGGTTATGAGCTCAATCTGGAAAAGTGCGTCTTCTGTGAAAAGACTATCCCACTAGCCGGGCAAAAAAAATTAAGCATTCAACATGGTGGGTTACTCTGTGCAAAATGTCAATCCCGAGACGTTCAGGCGATGGCTGTCTCCCCGCTAGCTCTTCAGTATATTAAAAGAATTGGAATGGTCGATTTAAGGAGAGTGGGAAAGATAAATATAGAAAGCTCAATCAAGAACGAGTTAAAGAGAATAGTCCATTTTTATTTATCTCATCATCTTCCTGGCAGGTTAAAGACAGAAGAGTTTATGGAGAAGCTAATCAGCAGGTAGTGTCGGGGCTTGCCCCCGCAATCTGAAATCTGAAATTCCTGAAAGGCTTACATTATTCACAGATAGAGGAGACTTATGACTTTTGATGAAATTATAATGAAATTAGAGAGTTTCTGGTCACAGCAGGGATGCTTGATACTGCAGCCCTACGATGTGGAGAAAGGAGCAGGAACGTTCAATCCAGCGACTTTTCTCCGTTGTCTGGGGCCCAAACCATGGGCTTGCGCATACGTGGAACCTTCCCGCAGACCCAAGGATGCGCGTTACGGAGAGAATCCTAATAGACTGGGCAAACACTATCAGTATCAGGTAATCATTAAACCCGCTCCTGGAGATATTCAGAAAATTTATCTACAAAGTCTTAAGAAACTCACCATAGATTCTCGCCAGCACGACATTCGCTTTATTGAAGACGACTGGGAATCACCGACTCTTGGTGCCTGGGGGTTGGGCTGGGAGGTCTGGCTGGATGGTTTGGAAATTACACAGTTCACATATTTCCAGCAGATAGGGGGATTAGACTTAGACCCAATTTCAGTAGAATTAACCTACGGGTTGGAGCGGATTGCTATGTTTATCCAGAAGAAGAATAGCATCTTCGATGTGGAGTGGTCGAGAGGAGTAACTTATGGCGATATCCACTTACAGGATGAGAGGGAATTCTCGAAGTACGGCTTTGAAGACCTGGATATAGAAACGCAATTTAAACTTTTTACCATATACGAAAGTGAATGTGAAAAATTAATAGATAAGAAACTGGTGATGCCTGCTTATGATTATGTGATGAAATGTTCTCATACTTTTAATCTTCTGGACGCCTGTGGTGCAATCAGCGTTAGCGAGCGTACTGGATACATTGGGAGAGTTAGAAACTTAGCCCGGCGGGTAGCCAAATTGTATTTAGGAGAAGAAAGTGGCCGATGACCTATTGTTAGAAATTGGAACTGAGGAACTTCCTGCTACGTATATTGAACCAGCGTTAAAGCAAATGGAGACCCTTTCTAAGAAGCTCTTTTCCGAGGAGAGAGTCCCGTTTGAAGAGATAAACACTTACGCTACTCCCCGTCGGCTGATTCTATTTATCAAAGAAGTCGCCAAGAAACAAGAGGACCTTGTTCACGAAGTTCTCGGCCCCTCAAAGAAGGTTGCATTTGATTCACACGGTAATCCTACCAAAGCGGCAATTGGTTTTGCTAAGAGCAAGGGCGTGGAAGTTGGAGAGTTGGTGACGCGAAAAGTAGAAAAAGGGGAATACGTCTTCGCCTTGAAAAAGGAGCCCGGGCGAGTTACGTTAAAGGTTTTACCAAGAATATTAAAACAGATTATAACTGGTATCTCTTTTCCCAAGTCTATGCGCTGGCCCCAGAGCAACATAAGATTTGCCCGACCTATCAGGTGGCTACTCGCACTCTATGGCACGAAGACTGTAAATTTTTCTCTGGGAAAGCTTAAGGCAGGAAGAGTTACTCGAGGACATAGTCTTGCTTCCACCAAGCCTATTATAGTAAAAAATATTGCAAAATATGAAGAACTCTTGAAAAATAATTATGTTATTATCGACCAGGAAAAGAGAAAGAAGACTATCGAGAAAGCAATTGCCAATGCCATTAGAAAAACTAAAGGTAAGTTATTGGAAGATGAAGAGCTATTGGATGAGGTGAATTATTTACTGGAATATCCCACAGCAGTTCTGGGCCGTTTTGAAGATAAATACTTGAAACTGCCACGGGAGGTTCTGATTATTTGCCTCAAGCATCATCTTAAGTACTTTTCTCTGCTCGATAGTGGAGGCAAGCTATTGCCCTATTTTGTAGGTTTGAAAGACGGTATTTCGGAATATATGGATAATGTGCGGGAAGGCTACCAGAGAGTACTTACTGCCAGATTGGAGGATGCTGAATTCTTTTTTAAGCAGGACAGCAAAAGAAAGCTGGACGAAAATGTAGAGAAGTTGAAAGGAGTCGTTTTCCAGGAGGAATTGGGAACACTTTACGATAAGACGCAAAGAGTTATTAAACTTTCTGAGATAATTGCTGGTTTGGCAGATGCGAATTGTAAAAAGTCTACTCTGAGAAGAATAGCCCTGCTGTGTAAAGCCGATTCGGTTACTGAAATGGTCGGTGAATTTCCTGAGCTGCAGGGAATTATGGGCAGAGAATATGCCCGGATTTCAGGCGAAGAAAAAATGGTAGCCGATGGAATATACGAACACCACTTACCTCTGTCAAGTAGTGGAGAGTTGCCTCACTCCCTGGAAGGAGCGATTGTCAGTATAGCCGATAAGGTAGATACAATTACCGGAGACTTTTGTGTGGGATTTATACCTTCGGGGTCTCAAGACCCCTATGGTTTGCGTCGTCAGGCTCATGGAGTGGTGCGCATAATTTTGCAAAAAGGGCTCGCCTTGCCCCTCGATATTTTGATTGACGAGGCTTTAGGTTTACTTAAAAAATCGGCCCATTTCAATCGAAAGAGGCTGGCACAAATTTCAGAGACTAAAGAGCAGATTCTGCAATTCTTTCGCCCGCGTCTGGAGTCGATTCTCACGGAAGTGGGAATTAACTATGATGAGATCGACGCGGCATTGGCGGCGGGTTTTTCCGATTTGGTCGATGCTGAACTTAGAGCCCGTTCTATCAATAAGTTGCGGAAGTCCCCTGATTTCGAACCAATCATTATTGCCTTTAAGAGAGCGAAAAATATTCTGAAACAGGCCGAGGAACGGAAAATTAAGGTTCACAGTTCTCAATTTAAGGAGAAGGAATTAAAGGAAGTGGAAGAAAAAAAGCTTTGCGAAGGATTCAATAGAATCGAAAAAGAAACCGAGAAGTCTTTGAAAAAGAAAGAGTACCAGGGGGCCCTGGAGAAACTGGTGAGCCTGCGTAAGCCTGTTGATGATTTTTTTGACAAAGTAATGGTTATGGTGGAAGATAAGAAATTGCGAAGTAATCGTCTGGCTTTATTAAACAGAATTGTCGATTTATTCTGTAAAATTGCTGACTTTTCCAAAATAGTAGTAGAATAGTGATATAAAGACAGTTTGTTCGTCACAAGCAATTTTTTTAACGCTGCGGTAGCCATCTCTCCACAAAGGCAAAAGCAAACTCCTTCCGACTTCGTCGGAACTGGGACAAGCTTTTGCCTATTTAGAGATATAGCCGAGATGGCTTCCTCACTAAAAATTGCAATGTTCCTCACAAACTGCGTTTATATCACAAAAGTTGGAAGCGTAAAAACAAGGAGGTAGGTTTAGATGGCTGGGAAGTATGTGTATTTCTTTGGTGAAGGCAAGGCAGACGGAAAGGCTGAGATGAAAAATCTTCTGGGAGGGAAAGGGTCCAATCTGGCGGAGATGACCAATCTGGGGATTCGCGTGCCAGCGGGCTTTACCATTTCCACGGAGGTTTGCACAATATATTACGAAAAGAAGGGAAAATTCCCTGACGGTTTAGAAAAAGAAGTAAAAGAGAATTTGAAGAAAGTGGAAAAGGCAATGGGAGCAAAGTTTGGAGATACAGAGAATCCACTCCTGGTCTCAGTGCGCAGCGGCGCTCGGGTTTCTATGCCGGGAATGATGGACACGGTGCTAAATTTGGGACTAAATGATAAAACTATCAAGGGCTTGATTAAACAATCAGGAAATAGGCGGTTTGCGTATGATTGCTATCGTCGTTTTGTGCAAATGTATGGTGATGTGGTTCTGGGCTTGAAGCCAGAAGGAAAAGAGGAAGACCCCTTCGAAGTCTTAATTGATAGGAAAAAGAGAGAAAAAGGAGTTAAACTGGATACAGAACTAGATGCTCAGGACTTGGAAGATTTAGTCAAACAGTTTAAGGTTTTGATAAAGAAAAAGAAGGGTGTCGATTTTCCCGACGATCCCTGGCAGCAGCTGTGGGGAGGTATTGCTGCTGTGTTTAAATCCTGGGACACCAAGAGGGCGATTGAGTACAGGAGAATAAACAAGATTCCCTCCCACTGGGGGACAGCGGTAAACGTGCAAACGATGGTCTATGGAAATTTAGGAGAGGATTCGGGGACCGGTGTAGCATTCACTCGCGACCCTGCTATCGGCGATAAGAGATTTTACGGGGAGTATCTTCTAAATGCCCAGGGAGAAGACGTGGTTGCTGGAATTAGAACTCCCCATCCAATAAATAAATTGGGAAAGAAAGACAAGAACTTGATTTCTTTAGAAGAGGCCATGCCCGAAGTATACAAGGAACTGGAGGGTGTTTACCAGAAAATAGAACACCATTATAAAGATATGCAAGATATTGAGTTCACTGTGCAAAAGGGAAAACTCTATCTACTACAGACGCGGGTAGGCAAGAGAACTGGTTTTGCCTCTGTGAGAATTGCGGTGGAGATGGTGGAAGAGGGACTGATAGATAAGGAGACAGCTGTTATGAGGGTGGAGCCAGGCCAGCTGGTGCAGCTTCTATCCCCTATTTTTGCACGCAAAGAGAAAGAAGCAGCAATTATAGACGGGAAACTTATTTCCCGGGGTTTGAACGCAAGCCCGGGAGCAGCTTCCGGCAAAGTCGTATTTGCTGCTGATGAGGCAGTGACCATGGCAAATTCTGGTGATGAAGTCATATTGGTCCGTCTGGAGACCTCTCCCGAAGATATTCAGGGGATAAATGTAGCTCAGGGTATCCTAACTGCTCGTGGGGGGATGACATCTCACGCCGCTGTTGTGGCTCGAGGAATGGGTAAACCCTGTGTAGTCGGTTGCGGGGCGATAAGTATTGATTACCAGAAGAAGAAATTTTCAGTAAATGGAAGAGTTATAAAGCAGGGAGATTACATTTCCATAGATGGTACCACGGGAGAAGTTATTCAGGGCAAAATGTCCACCTATCATTCAGAGATCGCGCAGGTGCTTATTGACAAGACTATGAAAAAAGAAGATTCTCTAATTTTTCAGCATTTTTCTAAACTTATGGAGTGGGCCGACGGCATTCGCAGGCTGGGAGTGAGAACGAATGCTGATACGCCTAAAGATTCTAAGGCGGCGCGCAACTTTGGTGCTGAGGGGATTGGACTCTGCCGTACGGAACATATGTTCTTTGAAAGCGATAGAATAGATGCTATGCGGGAGATGATTGTAGCCGATGACAGTGAAGGCAGAAGGAAAGCGTTGGCGAAACTTCTGCCCATGCAAAGGCACGATTTTGTCGAAATTTTCAAAGCAATGCACGATTTGCCGGTAATTATAAGAACGCTCGATCCTCCTTTACATGAGTTCTTACCGCATACGGATAAAGAGATAAAGAATCTCGCTAAGAAGATGAACGTCCCGTCTGAGAAACTGGAAGCCAAAGTCACCAGCCTTCACGAGATGAATCCTATGTTGGGACACCGCGGCTGTAGATTGGGAATTACTTATCCGGAAATTACGGAAATGCAGGCGCGGGCAATATTTGAAGCAGCCTGTGAAGTGAATAAACAAGGAGTAAAGGTTATTCCTGAAGTGATGATTCCTCTGGTAGGAGATGTGAATGAATTTGTTAATCAGAAGAGAGTGGTGATGAAGGTAGCCGAAGAAGTAATGGAAAAATATGGAGTTAAACTTAAATTTCTGGTAGGCACGATGATTGAGATTCCCCGGGCCTGCCTCACTGCTGATGAAATTTCCAAGGAAGCGGAGTTCTTCTCCTTCGGAACAAACGATCTCACTCAGATGTGTTTTGGATTTAGCCGGGACGATGCGCAAAAATTCCTTGCAGAATATATGGAACGAAATATTTTGAAAGACCCTCCTTTCCACACGCTCGACGAGAAAGGAGTGGGACAGTTAATAAAGATAGGAATTGAGAAAGGGAGAAAGGGCCGACCAGATTTAGAAGTAGGCATTTGCGGTGAGCATGGAGGAGACCCCCAATCAGTAAAGTTCTGCCATCGGGTAGGAATGAACTACGTCAGCTGTTCACCTTATAGAGTGCCTGTTGCCCGACTTGCCGCTGCCCAGGCAGTCCTGGAAGAAAAAGAGTAATTTTTCTGCTTAATCCTTCCTAAGAACTAAACTTTTTTATCACTTCCCTTGCAAAGACACGTGCCTTCTCCAGCCTTGTTGCATCAGGCTGCCCCTTGCTACTATCCATTTTCGCCCAGGAACGTAGTTTAGAATCAGGATGTATTGACATTACAAATTTTACGTGCTTAGCAAGCTGACCCTGACAGTCAAACATACCAACTACGGTTGCTCGGAAAGCAGCATCCTTGAATTTTGCAAGCCATTCTTGAACAACCTTAGAATTTTCAGGTGCTGCGTGTGTTATGAACAGAGCTATTTTCTTGCCCTTGCATTGGCTCTCCAAGAATTTCTTCGCTTTCTTATCTGGCCCAAAGCCATGAATGGGAAATCCAAGGAAAGCGAGGTCATAACCTTCCATATCCTTGATTTCTTTCAATCTCTTAATCTCTTTTTCGCCTTTAATTTCATCAAATATAGATTCAGCAACTTTCTTGGTATTCCCCGTTTGAGACATGTATGCAACCAAAACCCTCATCTAACTTCACCTCCTTAGATTCTTAAATAGATGCCCGCCAATCCACTCCCGATAACTGTCGCTATAGACATTTCATAAACCTGCGAAAACATTTATTTATACTAAAAGATTCCACATAATTGCAATAGGCCTAAGGGAGAATTTCTATGAATCTTTCGGCAAGAAAAAGACCCATTTACGTTTCTTTAAATATACTCCTTCCTGGTCATTGTCTGGAAAGAGTGACCGCCTGAGGTAAATAACTGAATAGGAATTAATTAAACGAGGTTCTTTGAAAAGTAACGTTGAAACGGCGTATCAGAAGATTTTTGAATTATGTACTTGACTTTGTGGAAGAGGAAATAATAACATAAATTAAAAGAAAAAAAATGCCCAAAAGAATGAAGCAGCAATTTTGTCAACGCCAAAAATAGAATATTATCATATCAATTCTTTCCCACCCGGATTCATCAAAATAAAGCTCTTCTGAAAACTTTTCTTATTGATAGCAATTCCTGCTTAGGGAAAGAATTTTTTGTTTCATCCGAAGCATAGATTTCAATATTACCTATAGGTTAGAGAGTCTTTAAGTTCTGGGTGCATTTTGTATGCCAGATGGGAAATCAAAATGAAAGGGGGTGAAGAATATGTGTAAGACTTGCGGTTGCACACCTTGTAAGTGTGGAAGAAAAATAGTCAACGGCGTCTGTGAAGGATGTGGCAAGCCCTACGACGATTGCACCTGTGAGAAAATGTAACGTCTAGCTCCAAAGTGTCCAGGCTAGAAATCAGCCTATGTTTTGCTTTTCCCTGTGACTAGCAAGTTTATTCTCTATGCGGCGTGTACACATAACATTATCAAAATAATTAAAGAACGTCACAACTTCCTTCAACTTCATAGGAGAAGTAAGATAGTCATGTCTTAAGAAAGACTACGCGTACAGGTTTGTCTTACAAGGGAGCCCCGCTCCTGAATAGGATGAGTAGTGGTTATGTAAATCAAGAAGAGTCTAGGCATCTTAGTAAATACTTTTGGGTTCTCCCAGTTGTATTTCTAAAACGTTAGTAAAACAGGATTTTTTCCGGGTCTATACGAGTTAGCCGGAGTAGGCCTACGATAGAACAGAACGGAGGAAAAATATGGAAAGAGTTATTAAAGCTCCGAGCCGTTCGTATTACGTCATTGGGGTTATAGCATGTATCGTCGGCATTGTTCTCTTTGCTATTTTGTTGCGCACTCCGAGAAAAGCTATTCCGCCTGAAATCCAGATTGTAGTTCCCGGATCAAGAGACTTATATCTTCCAGAAGCGGGTAAATATACGATTTTCTATGAGTATCTAAGTGTTATTGGTGACAAGGCTTATTCAACAGGAGAACAACTATCTCCTATGCTGGTTGGCCTACAGTCCCGGCAGTATTACGAAATTTTTGAGTTATCAACGCCTTCCAGGAGAATGGAGTATGAAGTAGCAGGCCGTGCTGGGGTGTCGGTTTTTGAATTTGAAATTGAGTCTCCGGGCAATTATTTCCTCTTTGCTGAATATGAGGGTGATGTCAGGGGACCTGATGTTGTGTTTGCCATTGGAAAAGTGAAGACAATGGGCACGACACCCACTGGTCTGGGCACATTCTATGGTATTCTAATAATTGGTGGTTTTATCATTGTTGGAACGTTTGTCAAAAGGCGGAAAACAAGAAAACAGGAAGTGAGCGACGTCACGTAAAATTGCGTTTTCGGGTAATTTAACAGTTGTACTTTCTTAGGGGGGATTACTGGGCGCAGTTCAGTTAGTAGAGCAACGGTTTCGTAAACCGAAGAGGGGTAAAAAGAAGGGTCGTAAAAAGATAGACGAAAATCCCAAAACTTCTTGAAAAATCAAGGAGATTTGGGATTTTTTGTTTTATGGGACTTTATCGGAATTTATCGGGTTTTGGCGGACTTTTGGTCAAAAAATGGTCAAAAATTTTAGACCCCTACTCATGCAGTACTGAGCCAGGAAATAATTATAAGTCTATGGGTTTGAAATAGAGAATATATATTAAACTTATAAGTATTATATAGACTAATAGATAGGGAATTTTAGAGAGTTTTAGAGGATATAAAAAAGGAATCTCCCTAATCAAAGCTTTATATATACAATTTTTGAGAATTTATGAGAGGTTAAAAAAGAATTTGGAACAAATATGGAGCACTTTAAAAAAGAATATGGGACATATATAGGACAGTTTAAAAAAGAGTTTAGACCAATTTGGGGCATATAAAAAAGAATTTCGAGCAATTAGGAGCAAAGAAAAAAAGAATTTAGAACAAATTAGAACACTTTAAAAAAGAATTTAGGACAAATAAGAACAAATAAAAAAGAATATTGAACAATTGCGAACACTTTAAAAAAGGAATACGGGACAGTTTAAAACACTTTAAAAAAAGAATAAGGACAGATAAGGACACTTAAAAAAAGATTTCGTCAAATAAGAGCAAATAAGAGCAATATAAAAAAAGAATTAGGCTTCCAATCAATGCTAATTGCCGATAGGAGGTGAAAGATTATGAAAAAGGTGGCAGTCTATGGGAGGGTTAGCACTAAGGACCAAGACCCGGAAAGTCAGCTCCTGGATTTAAGGAAGTACGTGCAGCTTAGAAATTGGACGATTTATCAAGAGTATGTGGACCGGGGCGTAAGCGGGGCAAAAGAAAGCAGACCAGCGTTGGACAAGTTAATGAAAGATGCAAGAAAGAGGAAATTTGATATTCTCCTGGTCTGGAAGTTTGACAGGTTTGCTCGGTCCACAAAACATCTGGTTACAGCATTGGAAGAATTAGAGGGCTTGGGTATTGATTTCTGTTCTTATGAGGACAGTATTGACACTTCTACGAATCACGGGAAGTTGGTATTTACTATTATGGGAGCGATAGCCGAGTTTGAGAGGTCTTTAATCAGGGAAAGAGTATTAGCTGGCATTAGAAGAGCCAGAGAGAACGGAATAAGGCTTGGAAGACCTCCTTTAGAGGTAGATATTGAGAAAATGAAAGAATTGGTTTTGAATGGCAATTCTGTTAGAGAAATAGCGAAGCAAATGGGTATCTCTAAGAGCCTTATTCATAAAACATTGACTTATCTAAGGAGACACTAAAGGAAAATTGTCTTTTACGAACTTCTTAAACAGTTGAATTTTCTACCTTTCTGCATAGATTCTATTTTCTTCTCGGGCTTCAGAAAAATCATGATTTTTTTTCTCACCATGTGCAATTGCATTTTATTTGTTCGAAGTTCAGCTGCAGCATTTTCCATAATTCAACTGTTTCTTTACATAAAGCTACCCTTTCATAATTATGGACTTCTCTCAAGTGGTTAAGGAGCCTACAGTACATCTGATATCTTGTCAATTTATCAACTTTTCTTCCCCAATTCGAACCTTCTGTTAAATACTTTACCCAAGATTTGTCAGTGCACCCATTTATTGTGCTCTGCAATCCTCTTAGTGAACCTAATGTAATCCTTTCGGGAATAAACCTGTCAAATATCAACTCAATCAGATAGAGATAAAACTTGTCCCACTTGTCTATAGGAACTATAGGGTCGATTCTTATTCTCACTTGAAAACCTTTTTCATATAACTTTTGAGCAGCTTCCAGTCTTTTCATTACTTTAGGGGCCTTCTCCCATTTATCCGCGACCGGGATAGCATTAATGGAAAAACTCATTATCACTTGATTATGGGAATCCAGTTCTAATAGATTCCCAATATTATGAGACTTTGTCAGGAATAATACTTTGTGTCTTTTTTGCATTTCAAAGATGGGAATTATGAATTTTGAAAATGGTTTTTGGGTATTTTCGCCCATTAGTGAGTCTGCAATCTCACCCGTATTCAACATTTCGGGAGTCTCACATTTCTCAAGGAAGGCTTTTGTATGTGACTCTATTTTTTCGTATTGCTTGATGACCGGGCTTGGTCCTGTTGGACGAAATCTGAATGTGCCCTTTAGATAACACCAAGCACAGTCATAAGGACACCCATACGCCCATTTTAGCTCTAAAAAATGAGGACAGATTACATCAGTCTTTTGTTTAGGCAAAGGTGTTTTATCAAATCGGGTAATAATTGACCCATCGTTTACTTTCTCAACCAACACTTCCTTCTTCCCATTTATGAGCGTGTATTCTTTATAATGGACTTTTAGTTTAGAAAGTGGAAGAGAATCCAAGGAAAGCGTAGAGGGATTATGTTTAATGAATTTGATTAGGTCTTGACCGCTCAAACCTCTATTGGTTGCTGAGGTAATTCTCTGGATGTCAACTTTTTTTTCACTTTCCAGTTCCTTCAAAGCTTCTCTGTAGTGTTTATCAATATAAGGGGGTTCTGTATACCAAGGAGTGCACACCTCCTCTTGAATTTCCTCATAACTTAAACTTTTCCCTTCAAATCTTTCTAAGAGAAATTCTTTAAGGTCTTGAATGTTATGGACATCGAACAATCTCATTTGACTCCTTGCGGCAATATCGTCCGGCCCCAAGTAAGCAAAATTACCTTCTGCACTTTGATTACACATGACATTTTTCATTATGTAATGTCCTTTTAGATTATTTGTGACATGAAGGAGATAATACAATGTTTGAACCTTTTCGGATGTGCATACTCTAAAAGGCCAACTATATTTTACATTAGCAACTTCGTGTAACTGCTCCCTGTAAAGGTCTATTAGAGAAAGTTCTCGTTTGCTTGGGAGTTTCAGTATGTTTTTCCATTTATTTGTTCCAAATAATTTAGTAAAAGTCTCTTCCAATTCCGGTAATTCAAGAAAGCGAGCCATATCTCTTACCATAAAGGTAAAGAACACTTCAGTCTTAGGATTTCTTAATATCTTCTCAACTACAGAGAACGGAATTCCACTAAATCCAAAGGGGTCGATAAAGAAGAAAGAAGGAGCAAGAATAGTACCTTCTCGTTGTAAATGTTCAAATATTCCACTGATAACATTGGCGAACTCGTCATTTTCTTTTAAGATGTCAATTTTTTTCAAGTGTTGAATTTTTGTCTTTTCTCGTTCCAAAACATTTTCAAGGTTACTAAAATTTTCTGGGTCTTTCTCGATAAAATAACAATTCAATTTTCCAAAATAACGGCTTAATCCATCTGCGACTTCTAAGGCAATGAGTGGCGAACCCAATGTTCCATCAATATACTCTCCTCGACCTGCAAATCCATCAAAATAGCAAATCTTATCATTCCACCTTCCGAGTATGGGTATCCAAACTTTAAGATATTTCCTCAGTAGAATATGTTTTACGTTTGTATGTTCCTTATATTCCCACTTTTCTAATGCAGAGTTTTCAATCATTTTTTGACTTTCTTTGGTCTATTTCCCTGTACCCACCTATCGATTTGTTGTCTCTTAAATCTCCATTGTCTACCCACTTTACAAGCTGGAATTCTACCCACCTGAGCCATTTTGTATATAGAAGATGTGCTAATCTGTAAATATTCCGCAACCTGCTCAAGAGTCAACCATTTGTCCACATTAAAATCCTCATGTTTATATCTGTTAGCCATTACTAATAAATAATAATAAATACCAAATTAAAAGTCAAGCATTTTATCAATGTTCGCATCCAGATGGGTGGTTCTAATAGCTTGTCCACAAAAGCCTGCATTCACGGACTGCTAAATTCAGA
>JABAOH010002751.1_pt1 | contig 18227 bp, 13 predicted proteins | sample 7062181 | NCBI WGS metagenome assembly JABAOH01 (sample SAMN14538630, study PRJNA623070) | marine sediment metagenome | biome: marine biome [ENVO:00000428]; feature: marine pelagic biome [ENVO:01000023]; material: deep marine sediment [ENVO:00002113]; isolation source: pool of 5 deep marine... | reverse complement strand
CTCTTCGCGCCCGAGGACCTCGCGCGCGGCTACTTCGTCACGGTCGACCGCCAGGGCCGGGCCAAAAGGCAGCCGTGCATGATCCACGTGACCGTCGCCGCGGTGTTGAACGACAACGACCAGTATTCGTCGTACGTCGAGATGGCGGACGTCGCGACGGAGTTGAAAAAGTACGGCAAGACGATGGAAGGCTCCGTCGTAGTATTCGACCGGCGGCGGGCTTAAGTATTAAGTTTACGGGGAGGCGCGACGAGGCCCGCGGCGGTTATTGCGATAATCGGCGCTCTTATTATTTCGGCGGCGCGCCGCAAAGAGTACCTGACGTGCTTGTTCTACGGCGTTGAAGTCGGTTTTACGTTTTATCCCCTAGCCGTAGGCCCGAACTAATTAATTATAAGTATGAGTACTCGTTTGATATTCGAGAAGACCAAGAGGGTGGCGATCGCGGACGAGATGCGGTCGTCCTACCTCGACTACTCCATGTCGGTCATCGTGGGCCGGGCGCTGCCCGACGTCCGCGACGGCCTGAAGCCGGTCCATCGCCGCCTTATCTACGGCATGCGCGAGCTGGGCGCGGGCGCGGGCAAACCGTTCCGCAAGTCGGCGCGCATCGTCGGCGACGTGTTGGGCAAGTACCACCCCCACGGCGATACGGCCGTCTACGACACGCTCGTGCGTCTCGCGCAGGACTTCGCGATGCGCTACGCCCTCGTGGACGGCCAGGGGAACTACGGCTCGGTGGACGGCGACGCGGCCGCGGCGATGCGCTACACGGAGGCGCGCCTGGCGCCGCTCGCCGAGGCGATGCTCGCCGACATCGACAAGGACACGGTCGACTTCGTCCCCAACTTCGACGAGACGCTCCGGGAGCCGACGGTCTTGCCCGCGCTCCTGCCCAACCTCGTCGTCAACGGCGCCGACGGCATAGCCGTGGGTATGGCGACGAAGATACCGCCCCACAACCTCGCCGAGGTCGCGCGGGTCGTCACGGCCCTCATCGATAAGCCCGGCATGACGCCCGCGAAGTTGGCCGCGCTGCTGCCCGGGCCGGACTTCCCCACGGGCGGCTTGATAATAGGACGCGCCGGCGTGGAGGAAGCGTACCGGACCGGCCGTGGGCGGGTCGTCGTGCGCGCCCGGGCCTCCGTGGAGGAGGGCCGCGGCGACCGCGAACGGATAATAATCAACGAGATACCGTACCAGGTCAACAAGGCGCGTCTCCTCGAGCAGATCGCGAACCTCGTCAAGGAGAGGAAGGTCGACGGCATAAGCGACCTGCGCGACGAGTCGGACCAGGAGGGCATGCGCGTCGTCCTCGAGCTCAGGCGCGGCGCCAACGCCAAGGTCATACTCAACCAACTCTACAAGCATACGCAGTGCCAGATAACCTTCGGCGTCATCGCCATCGCGCTCGTCGACGGCCAACCGCGGACGTTGAACCTGAAGGATATGCTGACCTGTTACGTCGAACATCGGCGCGAAGTCGTGATGCGCCGGACCGCGTTCGACCTCGAGGCCGCGCAGAAGCGCGCCCACATCCTCGCCGGGTTCAAAAAAGCCCTCGACCATCTCGACGACGTCATCAGCCTCATCCGTAAATCCAAAGACGTGGACAAGGCGCGCGCCGGCCTGATGGACAAGTTCAAATTTACGGAAATACAGGCGCAGGCCATTTTGGATATGCGGCTTGCGCGCCTGACCGCGCTCGAGCGGCAAAAGGTTTTGGACGAGCTCGCGGCGACTAAGAAGCTTATCGGGGAGTTGAAGGCCATACTCGCCGACGAGAAGAAGGTCTATGGCCTCGTCAAGAGCGAAATAGCGGAGCTCGCCGAGAAGTACGGCGACCCGCGGCGGACGGAGATCGTCCCGGCCGAAGGCGAGGACTTCTCGGTCGAGGACCTGATCGCGGCCGAGGACATGGCGGTGACGCTGACGCACGAGGGTTATATAAAGAGGACGCCGCTCGCGGCCTACAAGCGCCAGGGCCGCGGGACGCGCGGCGTTTTGGGCCACGCCGCCGGCAAGGGCGAGGACTTCGTCGCGCACCTCTTCATCGCCTCCACCCACGCGTACCTGTTGTTTTTTACGAACCGCGGTAAATGCTACTGGCTCAAGGTTTACAATATACCGGAAATACGGCGCGCGGGACGCGGCCGCGGCGTGCGCAACCTGCTCGAGCTGGCGCCCAAAGAGCAGATAAGCGCCGTCGTAGCGGTCGGCGACCTCGCCGCGGGAGGTAACTTGTTGTTCGCCACGAGCCAAGGCCAGGTTAAAAAGACGCCCCTCGAGGCCTACTCGCGACCCAAACGGGGCGGCATAATCGCGTTGAAGTTAGGCGAAAGCGACGACCTCGTCGGCGCCCAGCTCGAGAGGCCGCGGGGCGATGTCGTGCTGGTCTCGGCCAAAGGTAAGGCGGTTCGGTTTCCGTCCAAGGAGGTTCGGGCGCAGGGCCGGGCCGCGGCGGGCGTGCGCGGCATGAAACTCGCCCGGGGCGACGCCGTCGTGGCCATGCTCGTGCCGGCGGCCGGCGAGGACGTGCTGGTGGTAAGCGAGAAAGGCCTCGGCAAACGGACGCCCCTCAAAGAGTATCGCAAGATGCACCGCGGCGGCGGCGGCGTCATTACGCTAAAGGCGGGCGCCAAGACGGGCCGAGTCGTGGGCGCGAAGGCCGTCGGGGGCGACGAGGACCTCGTCCTCATAACGGAGAAGGGGGTCGTCAACCGCGTCGCGGTGGCGGATATATCGAAGCAAGGGCGAGCGACGCAGGGCGTGCGCGTGATGAAGGTCGAGGCGGGCGACCGCGTCGCCGCGATGGCGGCGGTGAAGGAGGAGGAGGGCGCGTAAAACCCTGTATATAAGATTACTTAAAAATAGCGCGGCCCTTAAAGGAGGCCGCTTTTTCGGTTCCTGAGAAGTAATGCCGGTTTAGGCCGGCCTTGGGCTCCGGGACCGAAGCTTTTTCCGTAAAATCCGGAGGTAACTTCGCGACCAGCCGCCGACGGGTTTAACCGAAAATTATGTCTTTATCGGCGTCCGCGTATACGAAATGGCCCGGGGCCTCGGCGAGAGCGTCGCTCAGTTGGGGAGATTCCGCGTGCAGGACTATTGGGACGGCGATTTTAAAGAGGAACCCGGTTTTGCGGAGTAGACGTTGCAGCGGAGGATATGAGGCCAGGCAGGTTATTTGGGCCACTCCCTCTCGTCCGAGGTCGAAACATACGGTCCTTAACAGATCGCCCAATTCGGTCCCCGACGACAAGTCACCGAATACGTCGATTATCCGGGCCGCCAGGCCGTCGTCGGTGACCCTTACGACGGCGCAGATTCTGCTTGGGTCGCCGGCGAGGTAGTACCGGAGGTCCTCAGCCCAGGGGCTTTCGAAAAATCGCCAACGGATATAATTCTCGTCCCTAAACGTCGTAAGGGGCGGGTTTTCGTTTCGGGCGAATATCTCGGCGAGTTCGCCGGCGGAGACGTCGGCTTTGGCCCGAGCGGTCCCCCTTCTAATCCTAAGCTTGAAGTGCTGTCTTAGTACCTGACCTAAGCCGAAAGTAAGCGGAAACGAGAGTAGTCTCAGGGCCCGCTTCATTTTTCGGACTTTTTTGGTTTCCCAAAGCCTCCACGGGAAGAGGTAAGCCGCGGCGTCCCGCCGGCAGGACCAGCCGGTTTTCAAGTGCGCGCGGAGCGCTATCGTGTTCGGGAACCCGAGCTTCCAGCATCGGAGCGCCATTATCGCCCGGTCGATTGCCGACGCCACGCCCTTCCTTCGGACCTCCGGAACGACGACCAGGTCTACGTACCAGACCGCTTCGTGGCGTTCGCCCCGGTAGGAGACGATCGTCGGTATCGTTGCGCCGAATCCAACGATTTCCCCGTTTCGGGTGGCGCAATAATTTTCGGCCCAGTCGGCCCGCGCGTCTTCACGATAAAGCCATGAGCCGTAGTCTTCGAAGAACGAAGCTTTGGCCTTGGGAAAGACCTCGTAGAAAAAGGCTACGAGGCGTTCGCGGTCAACGGACGACGTTTTTACGACGTCGAAATCTATGTCTTCTTTTTCGGGCATTGGATAAGATAGCCCCCTTCACCAGCCGAGACTAAGCCAGGTACCCCGTATTTCGGCCAACGTTATCGACGGCGTGTCATTCTTTTCTAAGCCGATGCGGGGCGGCGTGGGCCGGGACGTTTGGGGGCCCACAAGGTGCGCTACGGTGTGAGAGCCGATTTTAAATAGGGGGGGACTCGGCAACGCTTTTAACCAGTTTACAATCCGCGAAGCGCGTATCGAGCGGCATCGGCAGGTACGAAATCTTTTATTATTCCGCGTTGCACAGTCTTCGGTACCACGCCTCGGTCTCGCCGACCATCCGGCGGACGCCGAAGAGGTCGACCGCCCGCCGGCGGGCTTCCGCCCCCAGTTTTTCACGCGCGTTTTCTTTTTTTAACAATCCGTCCAGCCCTGCGGCGAAGGCCTCGTGGTCGCGGGGTGGGGTCACGATCCCTGCGCCCGGGCCTAATGCCTCGGCGTTGCCCCCCACGTCCGTTGCGACGCACGCCAGCGAAGAGGCCATCGCTTCCAATAGCGCGTTCGAGAAACCTTCCGCGTCCGAGGAGAGGGCGAAGACGTCCGCGGCGGCGAGGTATTTCTCTACGTCGCGGACCGCCCCCAGTAACCGGAGGTACGGCAAAAGGCCCAGCTGCCCGGCCTCGCCCACTATATTTTTTTTCTCCGGCCCTTCCCCGATTAGGACCAGGTACGGCCTGGCCGCGGCGTTTAGGCCGGCGTGTATTTGGGCCAACGCCCGCAACAGGAGCGCGTGGTTTTTGACGGGATGGAGGTTGGCGACGTTGATTATTACCGTCGCGCCAGCCGGCACGTGCAGCTCGTCGGTTCGTATCGCCGCGCGCGCCGCGGCGAAGCGCGCCCCGTCGAAACGGCGCGTGTCGACGCCGTTGTAGATGACGCGAATTTTTTCGCCGTCTTTGCCGAGTAAACGGCGGTAGTATTCCGCTACCCGTTGCGAATTGGCCAGGATGGCCGTCGCGCGACGGGCGGCGTAGCGGTCCGCGGCGCGGTGGTACCATCTCTTCCAGGGGTCCGTCGAGAGGAAAGAGATTATAATTACCCCGATGCCGGCGCGGCGGCCCGCGGCCGCGCCCCACAGGTTGGCGGCAGTGAGCTGGCAGTGAAGTACGTCGGCTCGAGCGGCGGCCAGGGTTTCTTTGAGCGCGCGGTGGCGCGCGCGCCGCGGCCTGTGGGGCACCGTCGTTAAGTTCGGCAAAAGGTCGTACGGAACGGCGGAAGTACGACCCTCCTCGGATACGAGCAGAACGTCGTGGCCGCGTGCCCGGAGGCCACGGGCCAGGAGGATGACTTGGCCTTCGGCGCCGCCGACGCCGAGTTGCCCTATGTAAATGGCTATCTTCACGGCGGGGCTTTTCCGAGATTAACCGGGGAAGGGCGGCGGCTCTTCGCGCGGCGGCCCTTCGGTAGGTAGTCCTTCGGGAGGCGCCGCCGTTTCGGCCGGCTCCTCTTGGGCGGCCGCGGCCTCTTCCGCGGGGGGCGGTTTCTTCTTGGGCAGCCGGTAGAGCGTCGCTACGGCGACGTCGAAGGCGCGCTCGTCTGGTCGAGTGCCCCAAACGGCGCAGGCGGCTATTATGTGGCGCCGCTCAACGTCCCAACTGCCCGCGGCGAGAGTGAGTTTCGTTTTTTCGCCCGGCGCAAGCGACGCCACCATCGCGCGGCTCGCGTGATACGGCTTTATGCCGCCGGTTCGGGCCAGGAAGACGTCGACGTCGCGGAGGACCTTTTTGCTTACGTTTTCGAGGGAGACGTCGACGCGAGGGCCGCCGACGACGCGGTTTATGCGTATCTTGAGCGGCATCGTACGGTGCCGTTCGCGGAGGCGGGTGAAGGCCGCGGCGCCGACTACGGCGTAATCCATACAGGTGAATTCCTCGCCGCGGCGGGAGTACAGCGCGCGCTCGAAGTCGTGCCAGAAGAGCCCCTCGACGTCGCCGCGGCCGTAGAAGCCGTTTACGGCGGCCACGTACCGGTCGAACATCTCGTACGGCTGGTTCACGCCCGGGTTCCATTTGTTCTGCAATAGGTAACAGTCGACGCTTATTCCCGGTATCGCGTTCACTTGCCCTTGCTCGAGGTATTCGGGCCAGCGTTTTATGAGGTAATCGAACTCGTCCTTCGTCGCGTCGTACAGCATCACCATGCCGTAGTCCACGCCGGCGTCATTCAACATCAGTATGTCCTGGCCGTGCTGGTGCCCCATCTCCCAACCGAGCGTGAAGGTAAACAGCGGCTTCGTAATGCCGGCCTCCTCCTTAATCCTCTTAACGGTTAGGGCGACTTTGCGCCCGCGCCACCACTGCCACAGCTCGATCATCCGTTCGTCGCGGCCGCGCAGCTTACCTACCAACCACCACATCTTGCCCTCGAGCGAGCGCTGGCTCCAGTCCGCGGGAACGTCGAGGGCGAGGTCGGCGATGAACTCGTCCACCAGCTCGTAACCGCCGAAGCCGGTCCTGACGTAATCCAGGCCGACGTAATCGTAGCGGGGGTCGTTTTGAAGTTTGCGCGCGAGCTCGACCACTTGGCGAAAGCGGCGCTCGTCGTTCAGCGATATGTGCAGAGTGTACCAGAACTCGCCCTCGACGAGGTTGCGCGAGAACTTGTAGGGTAGCGGCACTTGCGTTTTACCGTAAGGCAGAAAGGCGCCGAGCCAGCCGCCGAACTTGATGCCGCGCGCGTGGCATTCGTCGGCGAGCTTGGGCGTGAAGTCGAGGTTGTATTGATACCACGGCTTCTCCATCGTGGGCCCGTACATCCCTTTCGTAATGCCGACGAGCGAGAAGAACGCGTCCGCGCCCATGAAGTCCGCCCAGTCGACGAGCGCCCGCCAGTCGCGGTTTTCGCCCGGCGAGGCGACGCGGAGGCGTCCCCACTTGCCGTCCGACTCCAGCGTTACCACGCAGAGCGGTTTGGCGGGCCTTTTCGGTTTGCGGCCGACGATGGTGAAATCGGCCGCGGCTTCGGTGGGCCCGGCGCGCGTATCGGCGACCACCTCGGCGCGGTACTTCCCGAGCGGCGGGTTCCAGGGAATGGGCCAGCGTGCTACGAACGAGCCGTCCTCCCGCTTTCGCCACCTCAGCTCTTTTATTTTGCCTACCGTTGTAACCGCGTTGCCGTCGCGAGTTATCACGCCCCGCAGGTCGTCGCCGGCGACGTCGCCGAGCGCGCGAGCGTTGACGTCAACGCGGACCTCGACGACGTCGTAGCGGGGGTACGCCGTTTTCGACGTAGTTACGGCAAGGGGCCCGGGCGGCGGTTCGGGCGCGGCGGTAGGCTTGCCCCCTTCGGGTTTTTTGCCGCACGGCCCGCAGGAGGACAAAGCCAGGGCCGTGAGCGCGGCCGGGACGGCAAGTTTTATCCAAAAGTTTGTTCGGTAAGTCGCGCCGCGAGCCATAGTCTTTACGAGCCCCCGATAACGAATTCCACGCGGGCGCCGGCGAGCTTTTTGGGCAGGTAGATTTCGGCAAGGGTGGCGGCGAGGGCTTCCTCGGCTTCCGGCGATTGGGGCGGCTCGAGCGCTACCGCGCCCGGGTGGCCCTCTTTGCCTACGACGAAGGAGACGCGCGTTTCGCTTTCCGCCGTTATTATCCCCGGGGCGACGGCGAGGACCGTGTCGTATAGGGGGAACGAGTTGTACTGGAGCGCGCGGAAGAGCGAGCGATATTCCTCTTCGCTTACGGCCTTGCCGCCGCGGCTCGCCGAGAGCCGGTCGTACGGGTAAGGTGTTAACGTGACCGTCGCCGCGAACGAGGTGTTCTCGGCCCCGGGCGGGAAAACGAGGTGAGCCGCTCTCTCCGCGAACGGCGCGTTCAAGTCGGCGGGGGCGCCGGTCACGGCCGCGGCCGTGGTGGCGCCGGCCTCGCCCAATTCGATTTCGAGTCGGACCGTAACCGGCGTCACAAGATACGGCGGCGACGTCGCGAGCGTAAAGGGACGAGCTATGGTGGGAGCTTGTTCCGCCAGTCCCGCGGCTAACATCTCGGCGAGTCTCGCCGGGGGTTCCGTTCCCTCCGCGGTACGAATAACGTTTAGGGAAATAACGTCGGCACGCGGGAGGCGGGAGATGGCGCCGAGGGCCCAGGGAAAGGCGGGCGGCGCCAGCAGTTCTTGCTCCGTGGCGTAAGCTAAGCGACGGTCGAAGCCCGCGGCCGGCGGCGCCTCTTCCCTTTCGGGGCGTTTCACCTCGAGCGGGACGCGCGCGGCGCGGTGTTTATAATAACCCCAGAGCGTGAGGCCCAGGAGCGTGGCGCTAATTAAACCGTAACTGACGGCTTTTACGACCCGCGGGCGGACCAGTTTCCTATGGACGATTACCATGGGTTGTAAAAAATTTATTTCTTATAAGTTCTCCCGGGAGGCCCGTTTTACTCGTATTCCTCCTCGCCGCGGAGGCGGGTGAAGTCGGCGAAGGAGAGGAAGAGGTCCGCGAGCAATTGCATCAGCGCGAGTCGGTTGGCCCGCAGCCGCTCGTCGTCGTACATGACCATAACTTCGTCGAAGAATTTATCGACCGTAGGGCGCATCGCGGCCAGGAGCTTGAGCGCCGCGTCGTAGTCGCCCCGCGCGACCGCGGAGCGGATTCGCGGTTCGGCCTTCCGATATGCCGCGAGCAATTTTATTTCCTCGTCTTGCGTCATTAACTTCTCGTCGAGGTCGCCCCAGTTCAAGCCCCGCTCACGGCCTTGGCGCAGTATGTTTATCGGCCTTTTGAAGGCGATCGCGAGGCGGATATATTCCCCGCGGTTACCGTAGAGCGCGGCGAGCGCGGACAGGCGCCCGAGCGCATCCGCGGGCCGGCAATTCGGGAGGGCCAGGACCGCGTCCACCATGTCGTCGCGGAAGCCCCGCTCGAGGAAGATTTGTTCCAGGCGGGTCCGGATGAATTCTTCAGCCTCCCGCCGAATGCCTTCGGCGGCGTGCGCCGTCGAGGCCGTTTGCGCGACGTAACCCTCGATGGGCAAACTGGCGAAGACGTTTTCGTCGTCTTCGAGGAGCAGTCGGCACAGGCCGATGGCGGCGCGCCGGAGGGCGAAGGGGTCCCTCGCGCCCGTGGGCCGGTGGCCCGCGGCGAAGAGCGTTACGAGCGTGTCGAGGCGGTCGGCGAGCGAAAGTACCCGGCCGAGCTTCGTCGCGGGAAGTGGGTCGTCGGCGGCGACGGGCCGGTAATGTTCGCCGATGGCGGCCGCGACCGGGCCCGGCTCCCCCGCGGCCTCGGCGTAGAGTTTGCCCATCGTCCCCTGGAGGTGGGCGAATTCTTTTTCGCGGACCATTTGGGAGGTTAGGTCCGCTTTGCAGAGCGCCGCGGCCCGTGCGAGGTTCTTCCTTTCCTCCTCCGTTAAATTCAGCTCGTCGCCCAGGGCCGCGGTCAACTTTTCCAAACGTGCCGCCTTGTCCGCCAGCGTCCCGGCGCCCTCCGCGAAGACTACGCCTGCCAGCGCCGCGGCCAGGTCCTCGAGTGGCGTTCGCCTGTCGACCTCCCAGAAGTAGGCGGCGTCCGCGAGGCGCGCGGCGAGGACGCGCTCGAGGCCGGCGCGGACGTTGTCTTCCGCCTCGGCCCGGGCGTTGTGTACGGCGAAGAAGCGCGGCTCGAGTTCCCCCTTTTTATTCTTAATAGGGAAGAGGTGGAGATACCCGAGCAACGCGGCCTCGACGACCTCGGCCGGCAGCGCCAGGTATTTTTCGTCGAAGGCGCCGGCAACGAGCGACGGCAACTCGACGTCGTCCAAAACGCGCGCGAGCGTCCACTTCGCGTGATAGTCGGCGCGGTCGAAGTAATCCGCGGAAAGCCCTATCTTCTTCAATTGCGCGGCCACTCGCTGCCGCCGGTCCTCCACGTCGACGACGACGCCGAGCTCCCTCGCGTAGAATTCTTTTAGGCGCTCGAGGTCTATCGTGCCGTCCTCGTCGAAGACGGCGGCGAGGTCCTTCGGCCCGGGCGCGATGGTCCGGTGGCCATAGGAGCGGGCGCCGGCCTTAACGCCGGCAAACTCGAGTGGTATTATTTTTCCGCCCAAAAAGGATACCAGCCAACGAATGGGGCGCGGGAAAGGTTCGGTGCTTTGGGGCCAACGCATTTTGGTCAGCGCCGCCAGCGGCAAGAATAATTCGGGTAAAACGCGGCGTAACGTTTCGGATGCGTCGAGGGTCGGGGATTGTACATTCGCGACAAGGTACTCGCCTTTGTCCGTTTCTTCTACCGCCGCGTCGGCTTCGTTCAATTTCCATTTTTTTAGAAAACCTCGGCCGGCAGCGGTAAGTCTCCCGCCAGCGTCGTAGGCGGCGCCCTTCGGCGGGCCGATTACTTTTTCCGTCTTGGCTTCCTGTAGCTCGGGGATGCCCCGCACGAGGAGTACTATGCGCCTCGGCGTCGCGAACGCTTTTACTGTTTCGGGGGTCAAGCGTTCCTGTTCTAACGCCCGTTCGGTTTGCCCTTTGGATAATTCTTTGCGGGCTTGGGCGACGGCCGACGGCGGCAGCTCCTCGCAGCCGATCTCGAGCAGAAAGTCGCGACGTTTATCCGGCATCGCTTTGGGGCTCGTCTCCTTCCTCTTTTGCGAGCCACGCGGCGGCGACCGCACGGGCCAAGTTGCGCGTACGCGCTATGTAGTTCGCGCGCTCCGTAACGCCGATGGCGCCGCGTGCGTCCAGGAGATTGAAGGCGTGAGAGCATTTCAGGAGGTAATCGTGCGCCGGGTAGACCAATCCCTTTTCCGCCAGCCGTCGGCATTCCGCCTCGTACATTTCGTAAAGGCGAAAGAGCATCGTGGCGTCGGCCTCGTCCAGGGCGTAGATGGAGTGTTCGCGCTCCTCGTCGCGCCGGACGTCGGCGTACGACTTGCCCGCGCCCCAAGCTATGTCGTAAAGGCTGTCGACGCCGGCGAGGAAGGCCGCGATGCGCTCGAGGCCGTAGGTAAGCTCGACCGTAACCGGCTCGCAGTCGTAACCGCCCATCTGCTGGAAATAGGTGAACTGCGTTATCTCCATGCCGTCGAGCAAAACTTGCCAGCCCAGGCCCCAGGCGCCAAGCGTCGGCGACTCCCAATCGTCCTCGTCGAAGCGCAGGTCGTGCCTTTCGGGTTCGATGCCTATGGCGCGCAGGCTTTCGAGGTATTGGTCCATGACGTCTTCCGGGGCCGGCTTCAACACGACCTGGTATTGGTAGTGGAGGTACAGGCGGTGGGGGTTTTCGCCGTAGCGGCCGTCACGGGGGCGACGCGCGAGCGAGACGAAGGCCGCCCGCCAGGGCGCGGGCCCGAGCGCACGGAGGAACGTCGCCGCGTGGAAGGTCCCGGCGCCCGATTCCACGTCCGCGGGTTGAACGATGACGCAACCCCGTTCGGCCCAGTACGCCGCCAGGGCCGCGGCCAGGTCCTGCAACGATTTAGGGGTGTTGCCCAAGCCCATATCCGCCAAGTTAAATTTTTACGTTTAAGTTTATATTATATTTTTGCCCGGCCGATTTCAAATAAAAAGGCCGCTTTCGCGGCCGAGAGGGAATGCCCGCGGCCTCCTTCGCATTTATTCCGGTACCTCGATCGTGGGTCGTTTCTCTCCCCTCCAGGACTTGACCGCGTCTACCAACGTTTCCGCGGCCTCGCGGGGCGACCGGTGGGCGGCTATGGCCGATATGACGGCGACGCCGTCCGCGCCCGCCGAGAGCACGGCGCCCACGTTCTCGAGCGTTATCCCGCCGATGGCGATTATGGGGATGGTCACCTCGCGGCGCGCCCGGCTTAGTTCCTCGAGGCCTACCGGTTTGGCGTTGGCCTTGGACGGCGAGGGGAAGATCGTTCCCAAGAAGACGTAGTCCGCCCGCTCGGTTTGGGCCTGCATGGCCTCGGCGACGCTATGGCAGGAGACGCCGACTTTGAGGGGGGGCAACATGACTGCGCGCGCGGCCGCCACCGGCAGCGAGTGGCCCGCGAGGTGCACGCCCGCGGCCCCCGCGGCGAGCGCGACATCCGCGCGGTCGTTGACGAAGAGCGCCGCGCCGACGCGGTCGGCGATTTCACGGATTATTTTGGCCAGGGGGAAAAGCTCGCGCGCCGCGGCCCCTTTGCGGCGGAGCTGGACCGCGTCCACGCCGCCTTCCAACGCCTCCTCGGCGAGGCCGATCAATCGCTTCTCGTCGGGTTCGTCCGGCGTGACGAAGACGACGTTCATCGGACGACGCCCTCGACGGGGCTCGAGGCAGAGGCGTACGGTTTCTTCGGAATCCGGCCCGCCTCGTACGCCCGCCGACCGGCGACGACGGCGTCGCGCATCGCCTCCGCCATCTTGACGGGGTCTTTTGCCTGGGCGACCGCGGTGTTCATTAGGATGCCGTCTATGCCGAGCTCCATGGCGCGGCAGGCGTCGGAGGCCGTGCCCACGCCCGCATCCACGATTACCGGGACCGAGACCGCCTCGAGGATGAAGTGGATGTTGAGCTCGTTTTGGATGCCCATTCCGGAGCCGATGGGCGCGGCGAGCGGCATCACCGCCGCGGCGCCGGCCTCCTCCAGTCTCTTGGCCACGACGGGGTCGTCGTTGGTATACGGCAGGACGACGAAGCCCTCTTTGACCAGCGTCTCGGTGGCGCGCAATAGTTGTTCGTTGTCGGGCAGTAGCGTCTTTTCGTCGCCGATGACCTCCAGCTTCACCTTGTCGGAGAACCCCGCGGCACGGCCGAGGCGCGCGGCGCGTACCGCCTCCTCGGCGGTATAGCACCCGGCGGTATTCGGTAATATTTCGATTTTTTCGGCGTCGACGTAGTCGAGGAGGGACGGCTTCCCCGCCTTGACCGCGTCCAGGTCGATGCGCCGGACCGCGACCGTTACCAATTGGGTACCGCTTGCCTCGAAGGCTTTCCTCATGACCTCGAGGTCGTCGTACTTACCGGTGCCGAGGATCAACCGCGAGCTATATTCTTTATCTTTAACCTTTAAGGGGGACATAGTGCTCTATTCGGACGTTAGCGTAGTTGAGTTGCCCGGTTTTTTGCCGAGAGATGATAGCACAAATCGTCCCTCCGAACAAGCAGCGTCGTAAAACGGGGCCGCGTTCGCGGCCCCGTCGAATCGGCTTGGCTAACGAGCCGTCGATTATTCACCTTCGCCAGGTGGGCCCTCGGGCGCAGGCGCTTCCCCTTCAGGCGGAGCGGCCGGTTCTTCAACCGTGGCTGGCGTCTCGGGGACCGGTTCCACCGGCGTCTCGGGCGCTACTTCAGCCGTCTCGACCGTTTCGGCGGGCTCTTCCTTTTTCTTGCAGCCTACGAGCATAAGGCCGCCGAAGGCGAATAAAGCTACGAGAATAAAGACTATGAAACTGCGCATTACGGAGTACACCTCCTTTAGTTTAGCGTTATACTATATTTTTAATATACCAACTCCTAAGGCCCGTGTCAATATTTTTTTTAGCATAAAATTTCAAGCGATTTCCCGAATTCCGGTTAGACTCGGCCGGGCCGGCGCCGTTGCGCGGCTAGCCGTTTTCAGCTTTCCCGGCCCGCGGTTTTTCGCCGGCCTTGGCGGTTTTACGGCGTTCGCCCACAAAGGTGAGCACGAAGAGCGAAAGGGCGCCCACGGTGATGGCCGCGTCGGCGACGTTAAATACGTACCAGTGCCACGGCCCGACGTGCAGGTCCACGAAATCCACCACGTAGCCTAATCTGAAGCGGTCGCTCAGGTTGCCGATGGCGCCGGCGAATATCGCTGCGGCGGCAAAAGAAGAGGCGGTCCTGCCCTCCAGGCGCGTGAAGAGATAGCAGAGCAGCGCCACGGCCACCACCGAGAGGACCGTGAAGAGCAACGGCCTCTCGGCAAGGAGGCTGAAGGCGCCGCCGGCGTTATGGGATAACGTGAGGTTGAAAAAGCGGGGTATTACTTCGACGAGCTGCCCGGGCCAAAGGCTTTTTACGACGAGGTATTTAGTAATTTGATCGGCGGCGATCAGCGCCGCGGCGAACGAGGCCGCGGCCGCGTAACGCCGAGGGCCGCTTAGCCTTTTTCTGCTTCGGTTTGGCACTTCACACATAACGTGGCAAAGGGCAACGCCCGCAGACGCGCGGGGGGAATGTCGCCGCCGCATATGTCGCATTTCCCGTACGTGGCGTCGTTGATGCGCTCCAAGGCCGCGTCGAGTTCTTTTAGTATCTCGCTTTCCCGCGTAATCAACGACGCGACTTTTTCGCGTTCGTCGGACTCGTTCGAGATGTCGGCCGGGTGGGAGGTGAAGGCGGAGATGTCGCCGCTGGCGTCCCGCTGCGTCCGGGAGATCGCGAGCTCTCGAAGCATCGCGATGTAGGCAACTTTTTGCTCGCGTATCTCGAGGAGTAGCTTCTCGAATTTTTTTCTTTCCCGCTTGTTCATATTTTACCTCGAGCTGAGGGCGGGCGGCGGCCCTTTGTTACTTTCGCGCGAGTTTGAGCATTACTCCCCGGCACCGCGCGCAAAGGTCCGGATGGTCCTCGTCCTCGCCTACCGAGGGTAGGCGTTGCCAGCACCGTCGGCATTTTTCGTCGGACGCTTTTTCGACCGTTACTTCTATCCCTCCGTCGCCGGCGCCTCCCCTTTCCAATTTTACCCGCGAGGTTATAAAGTACGTCGGTAAATTTTTGTCCTCGGCCGCGAGCAGGTCGTAGACGTCGCCGTCGGCCGTCAATGTGACTACGGCCTCGAGGGGGTGGCCTATCGAACCCGCGCCGCGGGCCTCCTCCAACGCCTTGAGCACGGCGCCGCGGCCTTTCGTCAACCGCGAAAACTTCTCGTCCAGTTCGTCATCCTCGGCCGTTACTTCCACGTCGTCCCATTCCGCGAGGTGGACGCTCGCGGCCTCGCGCTCGTCGCGGGGAAGATGTTGCCACACCTCTTCCGCGGTCAGCGGTATGACGGGAGCGAGGAGTTTAGCCAGGCCGCGCGCGAGCAGGTAGAGGCAGCTCTGGGCGGCGCGGCGCGCCGGGTCGTTCGGCGCCTCGCAGTACAACCGGTCCTTGATTACGTCGAGGTAAAAGGCCGACAGGTCGACGGCGCAGAAGTTGTGGACCGCGTGATAGACTACGTGGAATTCGAAACGCCCGTACGCGCGGTATACTCGCTGGGCGAGACGTTTGAAGCGCTGCCAAGCGAAGCGGTCGAGCTCGAGCCAGTCCTCGGGCGGCAGCGCGTCCTTTCCCGGGTCGAAGTCGTTTAAATTTCCCAAGAGGAAACGCGCCGTGTTGCGGATGCGACGGTAGGTCTCGACGACTTGGTCCAGGAGCTCGTAGGAGAGGCGGATGTCGGTCCGGTAATCCTCGGACGCAACCCACAGCCTCAGCACGTCGGCGCCGTATTTCTCGACCACCTCTTGCGGCGGTATGACGTTGCCCGCGGATTTGTGCATCGCCTTGCCGTCGGCGTCGAGCATGAAGCCGTGCGTGATTACGGCGCGGTAGGGCGCCGTGCCTTTGGTGCACAGCGCGACCAACAGCGATAGCTGGAACCAGCCGCGGTGCTGGTCCGAGCCCTCGAGGTAGAGGTCCGCGGGCCACGGTAAGCCGTAACGATCGTTTAGGACCGCGAGGTGGCTCGCGCCGCTCTCGAGCCAAACGTCGAGAACGTCTTCGGACTTGTGCCAGCTCGAGCCGCCGCACTTATCGCACCGCGCGTCGCCGGCGAGTTCTTTAGCCGTGGCCCTCCAGTACGCCTCGATGCCTTCTCGCGCCACCAACTCCTCGACGCGGCCCAGAAAATCGTCGCCGAGGTGGGCCTCGCCGCACCGGGCGCAATAGAGCGCCGGGATGGGGACGCCCCAGTTCCGCTGGCGGCTGATGCACCAATCCGGCCGGCTCTCTACCATGCCCGCGATGCGCTGCTGGCCCCAGGGCGGTATCCATTCGGCCTTCTCGATCTCTTTGAGCGCGGCGCCGCGCAGCTCGAGCACGTCCATCGCGAGGAACCACTGCTTCGTCGCCCGGAACAGGAGCGGGCTTTTACAGCGCCAACAGTGCGGGTACGAGTGCTCGAGCTCCTCGTAATTTAACAGCGCCCCCGCCTCTCGCAGCCGTTCGACGATAAGGGGGTCGGCGTCGAAGACGAGCGTCCCCTCGTACTCGGGGACCTCTTCGGTGAAGCGGCCGCGGTCATCGACGGGCGAGAGGATGGGCAGGCCGTACTGTTGGCCGGCGTAGAAGTCCTCGGCGCCGTGGCCGGGCGCGACGTGCACGACGCCCGTGCCCTGCTCCAGCGTCACGAAGTCGGTCGTGATAACGGGCGAGACCCGCTCGACGAAGGGGTGGCGGTATTTCACGCCCGCGAGCCCGGCCCCTTTAAATTTTTTAATAATCTCATAATCGCCGAGGGCCGCCGCGGCCATCGTTCCCGGCAGCAGGTACTCGGCGACGACGTAGACGGCGTCGCCCGCTCGAGCCGCGACGTAATCGTAGTTCGCGTCGACCGCCGCGGCCAGGTTCGACGGCAACGTCCAGGGCGTCGTCGTCCATACGACGAGGTACGTCGGGGCTTGCGCGCGCAGCTCGTCCAGGCCCTCGACGATTTCGAGGCGGACCGTCACCGCCGGCGACTTGACGTCTTTGTACTCCAGCTCGGCCTCGGCCAGCGCCGTCTCGCACGAATAACACCAGTGTACCGGTTTAAGCGCGCGGTATACGCGCCCGTCACGTACCATTTGCCGGAACGCGCCGAGCACCGTGGCCTCGTAGTGCGCGTCCATCGTGAGGTACGCGTCGGCCCAGGGCCCGAAGACGGCGAGGCGTTTGAAATCCTCGCGCTGGAGGGCCATGTACTTCTCGGCGTAGGCACGGCAGCGCGCGCGGACCTCGGCGGGTTCAACGTCCTCGCCTTTGGCCCGGATCTCCTTCATTATCTCGTGCTCGATGGGTTGGCCGTGGCAGTCCCAGCCGGGTACGTACGGCGCGTCGAAGCCGGCCATCGTCTTCGATTTGACGACGATATCCTTGAGTATTTTATTGAGCGCGGTCCCCATATGGATGAGGCCGTTGGCGTAGGGCGGGCCGTCGTGGAGGACGTATAAGTCGCGGCCTCGGCGGGCCTCGCGGATCTTGTCGTAGATGTCGAGCTCCTCCCAGAACGCGAGCGTCTCGGGCTCGCGGCGAGCGAGGTCGGCCTTCATCGGGAAAGCCGTTTTGGGCAGGTTGAGCGTATCTTTGTAGTCCGTCATGGCTGCGCCTCCGAGGTGAGGCGGCGTTTAGCCGCGAATTTTACAAGAACGTTCCTCTTAAGTCAAGTTAAATTTCTTACGCGTGTGGCGGATTTAGCTAACGAAAAAGCCGGCCTCGGGGCCGGCTCTGGAATTAACTTATGTTATTTCGTCTCAGGGCATACTTAGCCGGCCCGACCCGGGAAGGTCGATAATTATGATTATTATGCTGGCCGGTTCGTGGTGGTTCATAATCAATGCTCGCTTCTTCGTTGAATATATAGCATAAAAGCGCCTCGGCGTCAAGCCCCGCTGGCTAAAGGGCGTGGCTAGCGCTACCCTACGCTCTCCGCCACCAGCTCGGCCACGTCCTTGACGGGGATGTCGGCGCAAAGTCCGATACCGGCCCTTTCAAGGGCCGGTGACTCAACCGCTCCGCGTACGCCGTCGGCTTAAGCCGGCGGGTGACGTCCTAGTCGTCCCGGTGGTGCTCTTCCTGGCGCGATACGTAACTTAGTACCTGTTTTACGTTTTTTAACCCCACGCTCTCGACGTAGTACCCCTCGCTCCAAAGGCTCGAGGTCGCGTCGCGCAAACGGGGGAATTTTTCCCTGAGTAGTCTGGCCGTCGTCCCTTTGAAATATCGGACCGCGTCGCTAACCCGGTCGGAGGGCGTTAGCGCGACGACGAGGTGTACGTGGTCCGGCATAAGCGCCGCGGCGAGTATTTTGTAGCCGCGTTTTTCGGCGACATCGAGTATTAACGTAAGGCCTTCCTGGCCAACTTCGCCTTCGAGGAAGCGGCGGTTGCGCTTCGTCCGGAAGACGACGTGGTAATTTAATAAAAACGCCGCTGTAGTCGACTTCTGTTCTTGGACGAGCTTTGCAATATCCTCGGCTACGTGTATGACGGCCATAAGCCAACATCCTCCCCGCCGCCGGTTGAAACCGGCGGCTCACGCGTTCCGCGGCTTAGTACCGTCCGCTAAAGCGGACGGTTTATGTTTATT
>JABAOH010007910.1_pt1 | contig 18236 bp, 16 predicted proteins | sample 7062181 | NCBI WGS metagenome assembly JABAOH01 (sample SAMN14538630, study PRJNA623070) | marine sediment metagenome | biome: marine biome [ENVO:00000428]; feature: marine pelagic biome [ENVO:01000023]; material: deep marine sediment [ENVO:00002113]; isolation source: pool of 5 deep marine... | reverse complement strand
GGTGACGTTTTGCTATCCAAATGGGGTGGCTGCATTGAAAACCATCAACCTGGAATTTCATGTCGGCGACTTTGTCTTGCTTTCCGGATGGAATGGTTCGGGAAAGACAACATTGGGCAAACATATCAATGGACTCTTGCGCCCTTCAGAGGGCGCGGTTTACATATCAGGAGAGGACATTTCTGACAAGCCCACTTCAGAGTTGGCCATGGATGTCGGTTTTCTATTTCAGAACCCCGACCACCAGCTTCATAAACCGACGGTCAGAGAGGAACTGGCTTTTTCCTTGAAGAATTTTGGCGTCCCAGATGAAACGATCAGAGAGAAGGTCTCGGATATTTCGGAAAAACTCGATCTGGAGCCTCTTTTGAATCGCTCCCCCCAAGAGCTGAGCGGCAGTGAAAAGAAGAAGGTCACGGTGGCCTCGGTTCTCATCTACGGCCCCAGGATCGTCATTCTGGATGAGGCAACGGCGAATCTCGATCGAGGTCAGGCGGGAAGCCTCATTGAAAGGATTGAGAACTACTATGATGAAGACAAGATCATCATTTGCATATCCCACGATGTCCGGGTGTGGGCGAGTTCCGACTTTTTAAATCGAGTCATCATCATGAAGGACGGCGCGATTGCGAGTGAAGGAACTCCGGAGACGATGCTGTCCGATAGAGAGATCATGGGATACCTCTACGGGGATCTTCTTCCAGTCACACGGATTTCCCAATCTCTGTCTGATAAGGGTGTCAGGCCGAACCACTACAGAACCCATACCCTGGTTCGGGAATTAGAAAGGCTCATGAAAGGGGCCCCCAATGGTGTTGCCCAGTGACAGCGTCGTCAGGGAGATGCTCGGGAAAAAGGGGACCAGTTGGCTCCACCAACTCGACCCGAGAGTGAAGATCATTTGGTTTGGGCTGATGTTTGCGACGGGTTTCATCATTCTGGACAACGTGGTCGCACTGCTCGTGCTGTTTGTCTACGTCCTCGTTCTTGGAAGGTTTGCGGGTGTAATGGAAAAACAGATAGCGATGATGAGGATTGTCCTCCCCCTTTTTGTGATCGTCGTCTTTTTCAACATCCTCTTACTCCCGCTGGTGAAAAGCTTTCGCCAGGAAATCCTCATTCATTTTCCCTTCAAATATCCGTGGTACTATCTTTCCCCTCAACGGTTTTCCCCCTCCGCCGTGGTGATCACCCGAGAGAGCCTTTACATGGGGATTGCAAGGGGTATGGTTCTTCTCACCTTGAGTGGGGTGGCCTCTCTTTTCATTTTACTTGTTGAGGTGACCGAGTTAATCGAAGGGATGACCCTCATGAAGATACCCTATAAACTGGCCTTCACCTGTGGGTTGGCTGTCAATTATATTCCCATTCTTTTCCGCGACCTATCAACCATTGCAGAGGCGCAAAAAGCCCGAGGACAGCGCTTAGACAGGTCCGGGGCGCTGTCGCGTCTGCGGGTAGGTGCTGCGCTCGTGCTTCCGGCCATCAATTGCGCCTACATCAGGGCTGGGAACATCGCCGATTCGATGAGTTCACGGGCTTTTGGTGCCAAGAGGCAGCGGACAACACTGGTGGAAAGGAAATTCAGAAACCGGGATTGGTACTTTCTCGCGCTCAATGCCGGTGTCCTCTGTGCCGGTATTCTCGTCAGCCTTTTTGGAGGAATGGGTCTTTTTGTTCGATTCTAGAGTCCTCAAGGGTTTTTCAAAAAGCCGCTCTTCGTGGCGCAAGTCTGTTCTCCCTGTGACGTTAATTGTCACGGAGCACCCCAATTAAGAGAAATCGGGTGAGAGTCGGTAGACCCTTTGTGCTTATCTTTCTGGATTTGTCATCTTTGATCTCTGTTCGACGAACCCGCGACAACAGACAGCAGATCCGTTCTGAATGGATGAGGACTGCTACCCAAAGATCTTGATTCGTGATGAGGTCAGTGTTTTGATTTATCGGATCTAACGACATGAAGGAGGCGAAGAATGGAGCATATGAGAGTCATTGATGCCCATGCCCACCTAGGCGAATTTGGCGGATGGGCCAATGTTCGGTTAACGGCGGAAGAGATGATTGCCGATATGGATGCCTTCAATATCTCAAAGACCGTTGTGTTCATGATCCCGAATGACATCGTCCGGCAAGCGGTCAAACGTTTTCCAGATCGACTGATCGGTTTCGTCTGGGTCAATCCCTATGAGGGGGAAAAAGCGCTTGATGAGGTGAAGCGGGCGGTCGGTGATTGGGGATTTCGTGGGATTAAACTCCATCCCCTGATTCATGCCTTTATTCCCAGTGATGAGATGGTTTTGCCGATCATGGAACTGGCGAGGCAGTTCGAGATTCCCGTTCTCTTTCACACGGGACATCCGCCCTTCTCCTTGCCCTGGCAGATCGGGGAAGTGGCAGAGCTCTTCCCCGATGTTTCAATCATTATGGGACATATGGGACACGGTCATGGATGCTATATACACGGGACGATCATGACGGCCAAGAAGTATGCCAACCTCTACCTGGAAACCTCAGGGATGCCCATGCATACGAAAATCAGAGAAGCGGTGGAGCAGGTCGGCCCAGATCGGGTGATGTACGGTTCGGATGCGCCGTTTCATCACCACTCGGTCGAAATGCAGCGCGTGAGGGTTTCGGGGCTCGATGAAGCGCACCTCAGGAGGGTCTTCTATGACAATGCGGCCAAACTTCTTGGGATCGAATGATATCGTCCGAAGTCGAGCCTTTTGTCTCTGGGTGACCGCGCAGAGATTCCGAGTTCTTGCAGTGAAATAGCACGGATTTTTGTCTGTCGTCTGTTGTCCGCTGTTCCTTTCAACTGACCACTGCCAACCGACAACTGACATTATCTGCGAATGTGAGGCCTTTTCCGGGAGAGCAGAATCAGAACAAAGGCCAGCATGCCCGAGACGACAAACAGAAGCCCCATGGCATGGAAGACCCATTCCAAGCCCAAAAGGTCGGCCAGATATCCTGACAAACTCGAGGCAAAGGAACCGACGCCGAAACCGAGAAAGAAGTGGATTCCATACGCCGTTCCCCGAAACCGCACGCTCGTGTATCGGGCCAGGAGGTGACTTCCCGTCGGCTGTGTTGAGAAGTAGAAGAAGGCGTAAACGAGGGCGGAAAGGACCACCGACAGGTTGGTGGAGAGACCGAGAATAAAAAGCGACGGTGCTCCGAGCAGAAAGGCGCCGAAGTACACCTTCTCAGGGAGGTAGCGATCGGAGAGATTCCCTCCCATATACTGGCCGATTGTCCCGAAAAGCAAGGCAACCGTCGACATCATCCCTCCGAGGGCCACACTTTCAATGGGAAGGAAATCGATTTGGACCTTCTGAGCCATATAGGTGGGCAGAAAAGTCATGACTCCCCTGTAACACAGTCCGATTGAGGTGGAGCAAGCGAAAAAGACAATGAGCGGGAGAAACGACTGGCTCGATCCCTCCTCGGTGGCACCGACCTTCATCTCGTCCTGTGGTTTTTCTCGAGAGACCTCCGGCAGGGTAAGGGACGCCACTCCCACGGCGATTCCGGCAATACCGAAAATGGCATAAGTGGTTTTCCAATCGAGGGCTGATGCAAGAAAACCCGCCACGAGAGGCGTGAGGGCGACACCGAGACTCCCCGATATCCCATGAATTCCGAAGCCTTTCCCCGGTTTTTGGATTCCTCTGGATATTAACGTGTTGCTGGAAGGATGGTAGGTGCTGCAAAACATGCCCACCAGACCGATGAATATGCCAAGGGCTAGGAGGGAGTTGGACAGGGCAACCAAAAAGGAAGATAAGGCGGCACCGAAGAGATAGAGGCTGATCAATCTCTTCGAGCCGATGCGATCTGCGATAACGCCGGCAGGGAGGGATCCGAGCCCATAGGCAAAAAAGCAGATATTGCCGATCAATCCGAGATGAAAGTAGTCTGTACCAAAGTCCTTTTGAAGGATGGGAAGAACGGCAGAGAATATAAGAATAAACCCGTGGTTCAGGCCATGAGCAGCCGTCGTGACGCCGATGATTTTTCGCTCTTCCCTCGTCATGCTTCGATGCCTCTCGTAACCTATACAAAACATGGATCTGAGACCGAGGTCAAGGTGGGAAGGCAACCAGGGGTCAGGAGTCAGAATAGACCCCGAATAACCGACAAGCGAGTTGCTCATTTCTTCTTGGCTCGTATAAAATAGAAATGATTCTCCGACCCAGAAGCCACAAAAATCCCTGATGAAAGGCAGGAAACTCCGGTCGAGCCAGTCCGAAGTTTCCCGGGATTTAAGTATGTAGAGGGAGAGCAGGGTGATCGTCGACGGCGGGTTGACCGGTTCGGAAAAGATTCTGATGATTAGCCCCCATCCCGATGATGTCGATTTTGGATGCAGCGGAACCATAGCCAAATGGAGCCGGCAGGGGATGGACATTGTGTATGTCATCTGCACGAGCGGGGATAAAGGGACGGATGATCCGAATATGAAGCCCGAGACGCTCGTCAGTATCCGGGAGAAGGAACAGCGGAAAGCAGCCGAGGTCGTGGGTGTCAGGGAGGTGAATTTCCTCCGTTTCAAGGATGGGGAGTTAGAGAATAACACGGAGTTTAGGGAAATCCTGGTTCGGATGCTCCGGACGTACCGACCCGACGTGGTTCTGAGCATGGATCCTGCGAATACCCGTTTTGAGAATCCCTACGTGAGTCACTCCGACCACCGAGAGACGGCTCTGGCCGTCTTTGACGCGATCTATCCCGCCTCGGGGAATCGAAACTTCTTCCCAACGTTACTCGATGAGGGGCTCATGCCCCATGCGGTTGGTAGGATCTTTTTCTTTGCGACTCCCACCCCCAACACGTGGATTGATATCACGGACACGATAGAGGCAAAGATCGAAGCGCTCCGGTGCCACGGGAGCCAGATGGCCGATTTCGAGAACCTAGAGGCGTGGGTCAGAGAACACTTTGGCGAGGTCGGAAAAGAGAAGGGAATGGCCTTCGCGGAGTCCTTTCGTCAACTCGAGATTCCCCATTAGGGGTGTTTGATTCTTCACGAATGCCATTCACGATTCATGGCGTGAGATGGGCGATCCGAGGATTGAGCTTGTTCATCGATTCTTTTCGGGCACTGGCCCGACATATGACCATATCGTCAATCTATGTACCTTTGGTTTTGATCGACTCTGGAAGAAAAGGATTCTGGAGCGAATCCCAGAGCGACCGAGTCGTATTATCGACCATGCCTGTGGCACGGGTATCCTCACTTTCAGGATCGCCCGACAATTTCCAGATTGCCACGTCATCGGGGTGGAACTTCGCGATGAGTACCTCGACATCGCCAGACAAAAGGCGAAGTCCATGGGCATCACCAATGTCGAGTTTATACTGAGCCGAGCAGAGGATGTCCTTCTGGAGGGGTCTTTCGATTGTATTACGGCGTCTTATCTCGGAAAATACGCCGATCTCATGACCTTGACTCGGAGGACGAAAAAGATGCTGAGAAAGGGGGGGGTATTCTTGATGCATGACTTTACTTACCCCTCTAATCGCGCCTTTGCATGGATATGGGGGTTATACTTTAACGTTCTTCAGAAAGTTGGAATTCTCTGGTATCCCCAGTGGAAAACAATCTACGACGAACTGCCCGAATTGATTCGGAAAACAAATTGGGTCACAGAGCTCGTTGACCAGTTGAAGCGGAATGGTTTCTCGGGTATTACGATTGACTACCTGACTGTGGGGACTTCAGCGATCGTCACGGGCAAGAATGAGTGAGTCCGCACTGATGCGGACGAGTTCTTTTTCCTTGCGCCCTCCCGGCGAATCACGGGCATACAGTTTATCTCATTAACCGCCAGAGGAGCATTCCGATCCCAAGGAGGATCACGCCTAAACTGACGCTCTTGAGAATCGTTTCGTATGTTTTGATTTCCTTTTGTCTTGCCGTGTCACGGCGTGTCCCCTGGCTTCGTTTGAACTCCTTGTAGGGGCGTGAGGCCTTAATCTCGATCGTGCTGAACCAAGCCATGGAACCCGCAAGAATCAGCGCAGCCAGAGAGATGCTATTGGTTTGGATGATATAGCCTGCAAGGACGGGGAGAAACCCCCAAGAGAAGGCGAACCACCCATCCGAGTGAAACCTGCCCCCAAACCATTCGAGGTTGTAAGCAAACACGAAAAAACCCTCGAGAATCGCCACGACCCAGAGCAGGGGGACATAGCGCACCATGTAGTAGATCGCAATCAGATAGGCAATCACAAGGGAGAGGATTGCCATGAGCCATAGCTGAGGTCTCGAGAAGATCTCGCCCCAGGGTTTAACCTGCCTGGTTCCGAGGGCATCGAGCGCGTGTGCTGCAATGCCCAATCCGAGAAAATAGATCACCAGAATGGCCCCAACCCTATCCCAGTGAACTCCATCGGCAACCATGGAACCGATTACGGTAAAGGCGAGAACCATTCCCGTATAGGGCAGAAAAAGGAGGCCCACGAGGAATCGAAATCTCATGGGACCAAACTTGGGGACAAACCACTCGGATCCTCTGTCAGTAGCCCGGCTGTCCATGGGTTCCCTCATGCCAAATGGTTAATCTCCCTCAGTTCCGAACAGACTATCTGGAACACCGATATTCACCCTGAGGCCGCGAAAGAATATCTCTCGTTCGAGACTTCCGTCTTGCGTTGATTCGATGACCGCCACGGGAAGCCAAAGCCTCGTATCGATGAGAAATTGGTACCGTGTTACAACCCCCTCGCGGAAATGGTCATCAGCCAGAACATCGATCCGAATGTGTTCCTCGCCCTGTGTAACCTTCAAATCGCCACGACGTCGGACCGTGACGCTATGGGAGATGTTTTTGATCAGGAGCCCGAGGTCGGTCTGATCGATTTGCTGCCCCGGGGAGACTTGTAGGAGAAAAGTCTCCGGAGTCAACCGAAATTTGAAAAAGCGAACCCATCCGGATGGACGCACCACGACCTTTCCATTCTTGTCCGGATAAATCAGGACCGCTCCCGGATAGGGCGACTCGAAATCAATGCGAATATGGTGTGGCTTCTTAAAGGTGTAAAGGGCCTTTTTGATCTCGACTGCATCATCCTCTGTTTGGGTCTTGGTCTCCAGGTGTGCCTGGTAATCTCTGACCCCCTCATATGCCGCCTCCATCCGTTTCAACAGGCTCTCAATATCCGACGCGGTCCAGGAGGAAATGGAGGCAGGCACGAGAAATACAAATACGGAAAGGATTTGAAATACAGAATACATGCTCCAAAACTCTCGGGGCTCGTTCTACCTGCATCGAGAACATAAGGTCAGACGACAGGAGTCGGAAGTCAGAGTTTAGAATAGATTCATTATGAATCGTGACGGTGTATCCCTCAATTTCAGCCACCCCGTCACTCTTGCTCCTATCAGTATATCTTAGATCTCTGAAAAACATGAAGCCACGCGGACTTTGGTCGAAGAAATCTGGACGCTATCGGTGATGAGGTTTCCAGGTATCCTTGGGATTCCTCCCTCAATCGTTTCCCATGGACCCTGAGATGAAAAGGAAGATTGGATCGAGCCTTCCCTGCGGACGAAACGGGCAGGCGTACTTGATACGGTCGATGGCGCCAGATATCAGGATCGTGCAGGTGAGGTGAATGCGTGCGACTGGCCTTATCGAAACCTGTTGTCCGACCGTTTGCCCCTGACTTCTCTTTTGGTCCGTTCCAGCCAGCCAAAACGGTCAGCCGGATGCTGATCAAACTCCAGGACATAGGGCTTGATATCCAGCAGTGGGGTTCCGTCTAAAATGTCCACATTCTCAATGGTCAGGATGGTCTGCTCGATGCCGAGCAGTTTCACAATCGATAATCCAATGGGGTTGGGTCGCTTTGGTGCTCTCGTGGAGAAGACGCCGTGGGGACGCGAGTCCATAAACGGTGTGACGATCAGTTCGCACTCCTTGACCCGATGGAAGTGGTAGACGAGGATAATATGGGAAAAGCCCTCGAGATCCCTCAATCCCTTAACAAATTCAGGCAGAATCTCAACAGTCCCCTGAATGCCTAAAGCCGCTGTCGGCTGGATTGGCATGCCTGAGATATCTTCGAAGGGACTATGGATTATACCAATTGGCCGATAATGAATCTCCATTGATCATGACTCCAAGCAAGGATTGCTCGAAATCTGAGCGGTGAGTCGTCCGGGCCCCCGGTGGCATTTCCCCATCATTGATCAAAGGCTCTCAGATTTGGGAATAACACCGAAATCCTCACTGTCCCGTGGTTTTCGTCCTGATTCTAACAAATGCCAGGGGGATAGACAAATCGCGATTCTCCTGGGCACTCGACTAATAATGAGCATATGCTTATAATAAGAGCTGGAGGATGTTATGGTCAGACCGAGGCAATGTAGACGAGTCAACTCTCGGCCAGGGAGCAAATATTTCAAACCCAGGGGAATCCCCCTCTCCCAACTTGAAGAAGTCATCCTCACACTCGACGAATTTGAGGCGATGAGACTCGCTGATCTTGAGGGTCTCTATCAAGAGCAGGCTGCGGCAAAGATGGGTGTCTCCCGCCAGACATTTGGTCGAATCGTTCAGTCTGCCCACAGGAAAGTGGCTGACGCCTTTGTCAAGGGGAAGGCCGTGAAAATTGAAGGGGGTGATATTGAAATGACACCGTTGAGGAAATTCAAATGCTACGATTGTCAGCATGTGTGGGAGATCCCCTACGGGACAGGGAGGCCGGAGGGATGTCCCGCTTGCAAGCGTGCGAACATCCACAGAGCAGAGAGCGACCGAGGGTATGCCAGGGGCTATGGGGCACAACGAGGCCGCAGGCGTATGAGAAACGATCCGTGATGACCAGAGTGCCACCGATCCATCCAGATCCCTGCCTCGGTCGTGAGGGCCCGATCTCTATCTGGCGACGAGGTTATGGATAAATGCTTCCCCCTTGGCCATGAGTTCTGAATGATCCCTGGGTGGCTCCAGATCAGAGATTAATCGTTTTGTGTAGCGCTTCAGAGCGTCATCAGCTCTGGGACAACCTCTCTCCTGCCACGCTTCCAGGGCTAAATGAGGGAAGATCTCACTCTCGAAGTAGGCCTGGCGAAAGCGTCGGAGCGTGAGATCAGAAGTCAGGAAGGAACCCCCTGGACCTGCCTGAGCGATCTCATCCAACAGGAGATCACTGTCATCCATTTCAAACCCTCTGGCAAATCGACGGGCCTGTTCAATCACCTCGTTCGCGTAGACAATAACATTCGGTGAGAATGCCTTGCCGCCAAAAAGGTCGCCAACAAAGGCCACCAATCCCACCTGGCCCATACAACTGACCAGATGGTTCAACCATTGGTGACCGGCTGCGATCACGTCCGCCCCCCATCCCATGCCACTCCCTGAGGTTCCGAAGTGAGGGAGACGATAAAAAGACATCATCTCCGAGCAGGCAAGGCCTGTGAGGTAGCTGGTTGCGTCATAGAAGTTTACTCCGCCCCCTTTCATATCCAGAAAACCGGGCAAACTGCCAAGGATCATAGGCGTGCCCTCTTTGATCAACTGGCTGAGGGTGAGGCCGGCCAGCAACTCGGCGTTTAGGAGCGTGAGTGCTCCGGTCGGTGTGATCGGTGTGCTTCCCCCTGCCATGCCATAATTCGAGTAAATGAATGGCAGACCTCGTTCAATCGTCACCATTATTTTATCGGTCGTTCCCCGGTCGATTACCAGGGGGGTGATCGGGTTGAAATAGGGGATAACAAAAGGTTTCGACGTGAGGTCGCCGTGGAGATACTCCAGGAGATCAAATGCACCCGGGAGGGCGTCGTCATCGGAGGCGAGAATGATCAAGGGTTTGACTGTATTGGCCATCATCTCCAGAACCGCATACAGGTCTGCAACCTCCACGGGAACATCCCGAAGAACACCAGGCGTGGAGATGAAATCGAAGTTCGACAGAATACTTCCCAGCCGAACAATGAGCTCCATATGCTGCCGGGCAAAGGGCTTTAGTTTTTCGGTTTCGGGGTCCTGGTAGTAAAGGGCAGTCACACCGATTCCGAAACGGGTGTCACCGGGTAGCCGGAAGGAGTGGACACCTTTTCGATCGTGAATTTCCACTGAGGTGGGTACCAGTTTCAGGGCCTCCTCAACCAGTTCGGGTGGTATGCGGACGATTTCGTCCCCCATGGCTTTCGACCCAATCGCCTTGGCAAAGACCTGCCTGCCCTTTTTCGAGTCAACCCGAACCCCGACCGAAGAAAGAATCCTCAGTGAATCAGAGTGGATTCTCTCTATCTGGCGGTCATTGAGGAGGGTGAGGCAGGGTTTGATGATGTCTTGTTTTTCCATTGATTCTCCTATCGATTCGGGTATGCCACTGATGAGGCATTCGACCTATCCGTGGTTTGCTTTCGGGGTCGGTACCGACAATCATGATGAGCCTACATTTAAAGCCCTGCCGACTCATGATGTCAACTTCTTTTCTCGTCTCATTTATGTCTCACAAGTTACACATTTCCTTAAATATATCCACTTGTCAAATAGGGGCCTCTAGTCTCTGAGCGATCCTGCCTGCGGCGTGATGGGGTTCTCAGAAAGACCAGAGACCGAGGACTGGAGACGAGAGACCAGAGATTAAAGGCTAATGACAAATGCCCAATAACCAATGACAAGTAAGAAGCAACAGATAACAAATAACCAATGCCAAATGACCCATAAGGTGTGCGTCTNNCGCGTGAGCTTGGGGACGAAAGGACAGGGGTTCCCTGCGGAATGGGAGGACTCCTCTCTCGAGCCCCTTTCTTTAGGGAAACCCCGGTGGTAGAATTCTTCGATGAATCGGTGTCTGAGGATTCTGTCGTTCCGATAACCGGCACACAATGAACGGAAGGGCAGATAGATAAAACGATTGGGCGGCATCATGAAGGTCGGAAAACTCTCTTTTGCCGAAAACGACATCCTTTTTGGAGGCGATGAGACGCCTGGAATCGTGGCGATGGAGCTCGAAGGAGACGACACAATCCGGGTCTTTCGAAAAGAGGGGGAGCGCCTCCTTTCAGAGACCCAACCCTTCCATCCTTTTCTTCTCTTGTCAGACACTTCCTTTCTCGAGGGGACTAAATGCTCCCCCGTCGTGAAGCCACTGAAGGGTTCAGGCGGCTATCGGTACCGGGTGAGTTTTGACTCGTGGCGAGAAATGGATCGGGTCAGAAAAGCCGTTTCGAAAAAGGCCGGAGTTTCTGCCGGCCATCCTGACTCACCGGTGTTCTGTGTGAACGATCCAATCCAGCAGCACCTCCTGGTAACTGGGCAGACCTTTTTCAAGAGCATGACCTTTGAGGGGCTCAACAGGATCCAGCTTGACATCGAGACGTTTTGCCCGGAAGGGTACGAGTTTCCGAATCCCAACCGAGAGGAGGACCGGATTATCGTGATCTCTTTTTCTGACAACGCGGGGTGGGAGAAGATTATCTCGGGGCTGGACCGATCAGAAAAAGAGATGCTGGATGAGCTCGTTCGGACGATCCAGGAGAAGGATCCGGACGTCATTGAAGGGCACAATATCTTCAATTACGACCTCGATTACATATCCCGCCGGGCGAAGTTACACAACGTTCCTCTGGAGATCGGGCGGAACGGCTCCGCTGCAATATCTCGACCCTCAAGGGTCATCATCGCCGAAAGAACCATCAAATATTCGAGATGGGAAATCTACGGCCGCCATGTGGTTGATACCTTCATCCTCGCGCAATTCTACGATGTCGTGACTAGGGAACTGGAGAGTTTTGGCCTGAAAGACGTGGCCAAGCAATTGAATGTCGCTTCAGCCGACAGAACCTATCTCAATGGAGACGAAATTACGTGGCACTTCCTCCATGATCCGGAGAAGTTGCATCGGTATGCTCTCGATGATGTGCGAGAAACACGGGCCGTGAGCGACCTTCTCAGTAGAAGTTATTTCTTCCAGGCCCAGATCTTCCCACTCTCGTATCAGAATACGGTTGTTCGAGGGAACGCCGCGAAGATCGATTCGCTTTTCGTCCGGGAATATGTCAGACAGGGGCATGCGGTTCCCAAACTGGAGGCGCCACGGCCTTTTGCCGGTGGTTATACCGACATTTTTTACGAAGGCGTGGCCAAGGGGGTCGTCTATTGTGATGTGCGGTCCCTGTATCCTTCGCTGATGCTCAGCGAGGGGATATTCCCTAAAAAGGACGAGTTGTTGATCTTCTCTCGCCTCCTCGCTGACCTGAGGGCATTTCGCCTTCAGGCGAAAGATATGGCTAGCCAGGCTCCCTCCTCAGAGGAGAAACAGTTCTTTGAGACCCTCCAGTCGACGTTCAAGATTCTCATTAACTCTTTTTACGGCTATATGGGACACGGCCAGTCCCATTTCAGCGATTTCGACCAGGCAAAGGCAGTCACCGCTCGGGGAAGGGAACTCCTCCAGGCGATGATTGACTGGCTCAGGAAGCGGGGATGCCAGGTCATAGAGATCGATACGGATGGGATTTACTTCGTTCCCGGACCGGATGTCACAACGGCGCAGGGGGAGAAGAATCTGGTTCAGAGACTCTCAGAGACCATGCCGGAGGGAATTACGGTTGAGTACGGTGGCCGATACAAGGCAATGTTCTCCTATAAAATCAAGAACTACGCCCTCCTTGACCATGGTGAAAAACTGAAGATCAAAGGATCTGGCCTCCGGTCGCGGGGAATCGAAAGGTTCCAACGTGAATTTCTTGAAAAGATGATTTTGCATTTGCTCACCGACCAGAAAGATGAGATTCCAAAACTGTTTCAGTCCTATATGAATCGTATCGCCCAACACCGGTGGGATGTGAAGATGTTCATGAAGACTGAGATGCTCCAGGAATCCCTTGAAACATACGTTGAGAAAACTCGCAAAGGTCAGAGGAATCGGAGCGCGGCTTACGAGCTGGCCATAAAATCTGAAAGACGATATCAACCGGGAGACCAAATCTCCTTTTATGTCACCGGGGATTCAGAAAATGTTCAGGCCTATGATCACTGCAAGCTCGCCCGAGAGTGGGGTCCGAAGAATCCAGACGAGAATATACGGCATTACCAGAAGAAACTGAAAGACCTATACAAAAAGTTTTCGGTATTCTTCGAAAGAAACGAATCTCGCTGACAGAAATCTCCTGGGGTCGCATACAATCCACATCGATCTGGAATCGGTCGATTCTTAAGGCTTCGACAGAATCCTCAAATGCCTTTTCTCCGAGAATAATCTTCCCTCCGACATCGGCCATCCACGGCAATCGCTGACCCGGTTCTTGATCCTCACTCGCCCTCGATCCAGATCCGCTGGGATATCAAAAAGATTCATGACCCTGTGAAGTCCTGATTCATTTCTGGACGCAATTTTGGAACTTCTGTGAAAAACCTTTCCATTTGGCTTTGGAGAAAAACTCCCGTTCTCTGAGAAAGCCGTTTAATCCCAGTCGCTTAACGATCAAATTAATACTGGCATCGGCATTGCACAATTCACAAATCAGAGATACGAACAAATTACCTCCTCGGCCCAGCGCGAGACATGTTGCTGGGAAAGTGGATTCTTTGCTTCCGTCAATCAAGGGCCGTCGCAGAGGGTAACTCCGTTTCTGACAAGCGAGTCATGCATGTTCTCTGCGATCAATAAGCAGGACAACCTCAGCAAAAGCTAGGGACGATCGGAGCAAACCCTCGAGGCAAACGGCCAGCCACGGTGATGGAGCAATGTACGAGTCTTTCTTCAGATTCAGGGAACAGCCCTTCAGGAATACGCCCGACCCTAGGTTTCTTTATTTAGGCAGGAAACATCGAGAGGCATTGACTCGACTTATTTATGCGGTCAAGTTTCGACATGGCTTGGCTGTGCTATCAGGCGATGTGGGGACCGGAAAGACGACGATTGTCAGAGCGCTGATTGAGCGTCTAGATAAGAGCTTTCAGGTTTCTTATATGTTCAATCCGAAGCTACCGGTTGCAGGTTTTCTCAAGTATGCCTGTCATGATTTTGGTATTCAGGCCGAGGGGAAATCGGAAGAGGATTACCGGATGAAGCTCCATGGTTTTCTGATGGAGTCGTATCATGCTGGAGAGACCTGCACCCTCATTGTCGATGAAGCGCAGCATCTCGATGCTGCCTTATTTGAAGAAATAAGGACACTGACCAATCTCGAGACCTCGAGGCAGAAACTTCTCCAGATCGTATTGGTGGGACAGCCCGAACTTGTTGACCGCTTCGAGCAGACGGAATTGTGGAGGCTTAAACAGCGAATAAGCACGAGGTATCACTTAGTTCCGTTGGATCGAAAGGAAACAGAGGAGTATATCCAAACGAGAATGAGGATAGCCGGGGCCAATTCCCTGAACTGTTTTACCAGAGGTGCGATTGAAAAGATTTATCAGCATTCACTCGGTGTTCCAAGATTGATCAACAATCTCTGTCATAATTCGCTTCTCGCCGGCTATACAAGGGACAAGCCGCTCATTGATGCGAGGATCGTCCGAGAGTGCGTTACCGATCTTAGACTCGAAAAGGTCCCTGAGAGACGCAAAACCCGAAGGACAATGGCGCAAGATTTCTTTGAGAGGCATTTGCCTGTTCCCGCCTCAGCGCTAATTCTCTTCATTGGCTTATTTGTAGCCGGAGTTCTTCTCTATCTTTGGGGGGAGGGAAAGAGACATCAGGCTCTATTACAGCCAAACAAAAACCTACAAGCAGTTTCTGACAGAAAATCTAGAACTGAGGCTCGCGATTCGAGGTGGCCTAAGCGAGAGATGACAGTGGAGGAGGTGTTTGACGAGCCAGTGCTTGCCGTGAAGGCTGAAATACCGCGAGATCCTGTGGAGACCAAGGCAAGCCCGTATCGGGGTTTTGAATGGGGATTGAACGGAAGACCCGAAAAAATAGAAACTTTCCAGGCTCCGGAGGAGAAAGAGAGGTCAAAAATCCGGATCGAAATTCCGAGACAGGCGAAGAAGGGAAGTCGGATTACTTCCAAGGAACTCAGCAGGCCTCAGCAGGATCAGAAGAAGGAGGAGGACACCCTGCCGGCGGTCAAAAGAAAGGATAAAGAGAAAACGGTTTCTCTTGAGAGAATGAAAGCGGTTAATGCTCTCCCGAAAGAGATCGCTCGAGGCGAGAGACCGAAGCCCGGCGCCGGGCCTGATGAGCCGGACCGGAGTGATAAGGAGATCTCTGGGGCAGTGGGGGAAACTGGGGGGCCGAAGAAAAGGTTAGACAAAAGAAAATCTGACAAGAGGGAAGCTAATTACTTTCTCGAGAGCCTGGAGCTTGCAAATCGTGGGATCGAAAGCCGGACAATAACCCCCGAGGCGGAGACTTTAAACGAAGGGGAGGAAGAATCCTTGGAAAAACTGGAAGAAGGGTTATTGAAAGATATGGGAAAGGTGAATCCAGACCATGTGAAAGCCGAAGAGGAAGAGGTCAAGCAGTTCTTGGCTCATTATACCGAGCGATACAACCAGAAGGACGTAGAAGGCTTCCTCTCCATGTTCTCTTCTGCGGCCGTCCAAAATTGGACGAATAGGTTCGAAGAAATTGAAAGGACTTATCGGAATTTCTTCGACCAGAGTCAGGAACTCGCACTTCACTTGGAAGATGTGAGATTCAGATTCTATCAAAATGGTGTGAAAGTCAGAGCCCGTTATGAAGTCGATCAGACATTGGAAAAAGGAGGGAAAAAGAGAGTTTGGAGGGGTGTGATCCACTGGATCCTTTTCAGGGAAAATGGTGCCCTGAGAATCCGAAACCTCGATTATGTCGATCGAAGATCCCATTCCCGGACAAGGAGAACACTGGCGAACGAGCAAAATGACAGACTTACGGTGGACGCGAATCGATGACCATCTACAGACCCAGGCGCTGGCTCGGAAGAGGGCGTGGTTAAGCGAGTTGAGGCCGACCTCGCAAAGTACAGTTCATTTAAGCGCATGGGGATTGCTTTTGGTATAGGGGATTAGACTTCGCTACGCAAAAGGTTCTATGCAGAGTCAGCAGTGGCTCTGCCTTTCTATTGAGCACAATACGAAGGTGCAAACGGTGACTTTTGATTCGTTTTGATGATCTGTCCCGCAAATTCTGTATGAATAAAGATTCGCGTAATGAAGCGTAATCTCTCTCGTGACCTGAAGAATTGATCGAATTCCAAGAATATGCGATGACGAGGTACAACGAACTCCCCTTTATATGGTTATTCCGCTCACATTTCCAGCAGAACAATGATGCTCTCATCATTTCTTGGCTTATCAAGCCGAGAAGGCGAGGATGATTTACTTTTTCTCAGTCAGGAGGTCCGTTCATGAAACCTATGGTCAGGGAAATGCTTGGAAGGGTCCAACCGGTTTTTTCCCCAGACGCGCCCAAGAAACTGACCGATCTTGATATCCCTGAGTCCCTCGTGGAAGATTTGATGCTGAGACGCCTTCATACAACGGGTTCCAGCAACATTAAATCTCTGTCTTTTTCGCTGAAGCTTTCCTTTCCCGTGATTCAGGCTCTATTCCAGCGCTTGCGGCAGCAGCAGCTTTTTGAAGTGAAGGGCGTAGACGGTAACGATTATATTTTCACGCTCTCCCAGGCGGGTCGGGAGTTAGCTGCAGAACGTTTCAATATTTGCCACTACTCAGGTCCTGCGCCGATTTCTGTCGAGAGCTACCATGCTGCTGTTAAAACTCAAGCCTCGAAGATCAGGCTGAATCGGTCTTCACTCAAGAAAGCACTTTCAGACTTGATGCTGACGGATAAATTCCTTGATCAGTTAGGTCCCGCGCTCATTTCGCAGACTTCACTTTTTCTGTACGGGCCTACGGGAAATGGCAAGACCAGTGTGGCTGCGAGATTGTCCAGAGTCTATCAAGATGCAATTGTAATTCCCTATGCCATTGAATTTGACGGGCAGATTATCGTGTTGTATGACCCAGCTGTCCACGAGAGGCTTGCAACAGAGAACAAGGGCCTTGACCCTCGCTGGGTTGTATGTCGCCGACCGTGCGTGTCCGTGGGTGGAGAACTTGAGCCTAGCATGTTGGAGCTACAACTCGAAGAGAATTCTAAGGCTTACGCCGCTCCATTGCAGATGAAAGCGAATAACGGCATGCTCATTATCGATGACTTCGGTCGCCAGATTATCTCCCCCCAGTATCTGCTTAACCGATGGATCGTGCCTCTTGATCGCCGGATTGATTATTTGACGCTTCGTTACGGTCTCAAATTCGAAATCCCTTTCGAAATACTCGTCGTGTTTGCAACCAATCTCGATCCCAGAGATCTCGCTGAAGAAGCTTTCCTGCGGCGCATAAGAAACAAGATTTATGTGGAACCGGTGGATTCCCAGGTCTTTGATAAAATCTTTCATCGCCTTGTTGCCGAGAAGAATCTTCATTGCGAACCAGACAATGCCGAGTTTCTTAGAAAGCTGTGTATTCACTTAGGCGGGACGGAACTTCGAGCATGTTATCCGGCGGATATTCTCAACATAATGGATTCAGTCAGTATGTACGAGGAGCGGCCGATCGAAATAAACAAGACCAATTTGGAACGAGCCACAAGGATATATTTCGCAGGAGCCGTGATGCTTGGATCGCGGCATTCCCCCGACCATTAGTTGGGGCGACGATTTGTTGTTCGATGAACGAGTATCTGGTGCTAGACCAAGTTGATGGGAAGGCAGAGTCCGCATTGACTCTGCCTTTCTTTGCGTGTGGGATGTGTTCGACGGCCTGGAAATTTTCTGCTTGTCGAGCCTGACAAATTTCAAGAGTAAGAGGAGTGCGAGCACGTTCCCACGCGCCATCATGAACAGGCCGGGAGATGTGGGAAGTAAATGACTTGAATCATGAAGCTGCGAAGATGCGTTTGAAATGTTTGCAGATTTGGCCTGAGCAAAATCGTTTTCCCTCGGATTTCCACTTGAGCTATACCCAACGCGAGAAGTCCGGAGAGGATCACGGAGGCGAGACCTGGGCGCTAACTGGAAACCCCCGATATGAAGGTCCTCGCCACCCGCTCGCAAGGAGCCGGTTCGACATAGCGTCGATATACGAGACCGTTCGTTGATTTTCGGATTCTGAATAAGTAGGTCTCGTATGATCTTCTATTCGTCGCCTGCGCTTATTTCTGTCTTTCCAGAGGATGGGGGAATATCGGTTTGTGTATTCGGACTGAAAGACGATTCATAGAAGGAGGCCATCTTGGCCTTTCTTAGATTTTCGCTTGCTTGGGTATAAAACGCG
>JABAOH010094473.1_pt4 | contig 18237 bp, 13 predicted proteins | sample 7062181 | NCBI WGS metagenome assembly JABAOH01 (sample SAMN14538630, study PRJNA623070) | marine sediment metagenome | biome: marine biome [ENVO:00000428]; feature: marine pelagic biome [ENVO:01000023]; material: deep marine sediment [ENVO:00002113]; isolation source: pool of 5 deep marine... | reverse complement strand
ATGCCGCCCAGGGAGACGATGAAGCCCGCTAGGTCCTGGGGGGTGATGTGAACCTCCTTCCGGACCCGGATTTCGCCAGCCACGGGCCAGGCATGCCCTTGCATGGCATAAACCCTCTGCGAGGGTTGCCAGTTTCCTACTCTATAAGTAGACGACAGAGCTTGTAAGGTTCGCCATGCGCTACTTTGGCAGCATCCTAGAGACTGTGGGTAGGACTCCGCTGATTCGGCTGACTCGCGTGATAGACGGTTGCAAGCCCCTCTTCCTGGCAAAGCTGGAGAGCTTCAACCCAGGCGGCAGCGTGAAGGACCGCATCGGCCTGGCTATGATCGATGACGCTGAGACGAAAGGGCTTCTGAAGCCTGGCGGGACCATCATCGAGCCGACATCTGGGAACACGGGTGTCGGCCTGGCCATGGTGGCGGCCATCAAGGGGTACCGATGCATCTTCACAATCCCCGACAAGATGAGCCAGGAGAAGATCAACCTTCTGAAGGCCTTCGGTGCACGAGTGGTCGTCTGCCCCACGGCCGTGCCCCCGGATTCGCCGCGAAGCTACTACAGGGTGGCCGAACGCCTCCACGAGGAGACGCCGAACTCCTTCGTCCCTGACCAGTACTCGAACGAGAGGAACCCAGACGCACACTACGAGACGACGGGACCGGAGATCTGGGAGGCCACCGATGGTGAGGTGACCCACTTCGTCTGCGGCATGGGGACGGGAGGCACCATTAGTGGCGCCGGTCGCTATCTTAAGGAGCAGAATCCCGATGTCAAGGTCGTTGGCGTTGATCCTGTGGGCTCCGTCCTAGCGGACTACTTCTACCGCCAGGAGATGGTCATGCCTCAGATATACAAGGTCGAAGGCATTGGCGAGGACATTATTCCCGGCACGACCCACTTCGAGTACGTGGACGACGTCGTGAAGGTAGACGACTGGGAGTCTTTCTCCTATACCAGGCGTTTGGCCCGGGAGGAGGGCATTCTGGTCGGAGGCTCCTCCGGCTCCGCCCTGGCAGGCGCCCTGAGAGTGNNGCCCTGAGAGTGGCCAAGGATCTGTCGGAGGAACACGTCGTCGTGGTCCTCCTGGCGGACACAGGGGAGCGGTACCTGAGCAAGGTCCACAGCGAGGAGTGGCTCCGCGAGAACGGCTTCTTGGAGGGGGAACCCCCTCTGGCCGACATCCTGATAGCCAAGGACACGGCTCTGCCGCCCCTGGTCACCGTCCAGGTCCAAGAGCCCGTGATGCGGGCGGTGGAGCTCATGCGAGAGTACAACATCTCCCAGCTGCCCGTGGTCGAGGGTGGGAAGTCCGTGGGGAGCATCCGTGAAGAGGCTCTACTGGGCAAGCTGATCAAAAGGCCGGGGCTAAGGGACGCAACCATTCGCGAAGTCATGGAAAAGCCCTTCCCCACGGTGGACGCCCGAGAGGATCTCGATCAAGTGTGCAGCCTCCTCCTTCGGGGGAACCCCGCTGTCCTGGTCGGGACGAAGGACGAGGTCCAAGGAATCGTCACTCGCTTTGACGTGGTGGAGTACCTTTCCCGGAGGCCTTCACCATGAGGTTCGCCACCCGGGCCATTCACGCTGGCCAAGAACCGGAGCCCAGGACTGGGGCTGTCAGCGTGCCGATCTACATGACCTCCACGTACTCCCAGGCGGTAGGGAAGGAGGGGTACGAGTACTCCCGAACGCAGAACCCGACCCGGAAGGCCCTCGAGGTCAACCTGGCGGCCCTGGAGGAGGGCGACCACGGACTGGCTTTCTCGTCGGGGATGGCCGCCATCACGACCATCATGACCCTTTTGAAGAAGGGGGACCACGTCGTGGTCGCTGACGATGTCTACGGTGGAACCCACCGATTGTTTCGGGAGATCATGGAGGGCTACGGCCTTCACTTCGAGTTCGTGGACTTCACCAGGATGGTCGAGGTTGAGGCAGCTCTTCGGGACAACACGAAAATGCTCTGGGCAGAGACGCCCACAAACCCCCTCCTCAAGCTGGCGGATCTGAAGGCGCTGGCAAAGCTCGGCAAGGAGCGAAATCTGATTACCGTGGTCGACAACACCTTCGCGACGCCCTACCTCCAGAGGCCCCTAGAGTACGGCATAGATGTGGTCGTCCACAGCACCACGAAGTACCTGGGGGGGCACAGCGACATCATCGGCGGCGCCATCGTCACCTCCGACGAGGATATCCACTCCAGACTACGTTTCTCCCAGAACGCCGTGGGCGCCATCCCTAGCCCCTTCGACTGCTTTCTGGCCCTGCGGGGCATCAAGACCCTCCCACTGAGGATGAAAGTGCACTGTGCCAACGCCCTGGAGGCCGCCTCCTTCCTCTCGAAGGTGGAGGGCATCCTGCGGGTCCACTATCCGGGGCTGGAGACCCACCCCCAGCATCGTCTTGCACAGGCTCAGATGCGGGCCTTCGGTGGCGTCGTCAGCTTCGAGCTGTCTGACGAGGCGAGGGCTAAGGCCTTCCTTGGGGCTCTGAAGTTGATAATACTGGGAGAGTCCCTGGGGGGTGTGGAGTCCCTGATAGAGCACCCGGCGTCCATGACCCACGCGAGCGTCCCGCGGGAGGAGAGGGAGTCCAGGGGGATAAGCGAGGGCCTCTTACGGTTCTCCGTCGGTTGCGAGGATGTGGAGGACCTGCTGGATGACCTTGAAAGGGGCGTGCATGCGGCCGGCGGATAGGGGCGTTGCCGCTTTCGAGAAGATTAAAAGGCCCTTGGCCTATGATTCGCCGCCATGGGGCTCGTAGTCTACAACACCCTGACGCGTAGGAAGGAGGAGTTCACACCTCTTCAGGGCAGGAGGGTGAAGCTCTTCGTGTGCGGCGTGACGCCCTACGACCTCACTCACGTAGGCCACGCCAGGACCTACGTCGCCTTCGACGTCATCGCCCGCTATCTGAGGCACACGGGGTACAGCCTGTTCTACCTTCAGAACGTCACCGACGTGGACGATAGGATTCTCAACAGGGCCCCTGAGGTCGATATTCCGTGGGACGAGCTAGGCACCAGGTACTTCGCCGACTACTTACAGACAATGGAGGCTTTGAACGTCACCTCCGTCAACCTCTACGCCAAGGCCACCGACTACGTTCCCGAGATCATCGAGCAGGTGGAGGCGCTGGTGGCGGGTGGCTACGGCTACCAGGTCAACGGGGACGTTTTCTACGAGGTCTCCAAGTTCACCGACTACGGGAAGCTTTCCCGTGTGAAGCTGGAGGAGTTGAGGTCCGGAGCCAGGGTTGAGGTGGACGAGCGGAAGCGGGATCCGCAGGACTTTGCCCTCTGGAAGTCCCATAAGCCTGGTGAGCCCTCGTGGGAGAGTCCCTGGGGTCCAGGTAGACCGGGCTGGCACATCGAGGATACCGCCATCAGCATAGCCCACTTCGGGCCACAGTACGACATCCATGGCGCTGGCAACGACCTCATCTTCCCCCATCACGAGGCCGAGATCGCCCAGGCCGAGGCGTTCACAGGAGTCCAGCCTTTCGTGAAGTACTGGATGCACACGGGCTTCGTGGTCATCAAGGGGGAGAGGATGGGGAAGTCCCTGCGGAACATCATTCCCGTGAAGGACCTCCTAGAGAAGTACGACTCAGAGGTCCTCAGGTTCTTCCTGGTGTACACGCAGTATCGGAGTCCCATCGACTTCACCTACGAGGCCCTGGAGGAGGCGCAGCGGGCCTATGGCCGCCTCAGGGAGGCGGTCAGCGCTGCCAGGGTAGAGCTGGAGGACGCAAAGGAGACGAAGGCGCGCGGCGATAGCGAGCTCCGAAGGGCGATTTCCACCGCCTCGAAGGAGTTCACAGAGGCCATGGACGACGACTTCAACACCAGGGACGCTTTGGCCGCCCTTTTCCGTCTGACGAGCAGCTTCAATGCCACCCTGGAAAGAGGCCTCAGCCGCGCTCCGCTGAAGGAGTTTCTGGGCGCTTTTGATGTCTACGGTGGCGTTCTGGGACTGCTCCGCGGCGCGATGGGGCCCTCGACGGATCTTCTTGACGGTCTCATCGGTCTCCTCCTCCGGATGAGGGAGGAGGCCAGGGGGAAGGGGGACTACGAGACCTCAGACTGGATTCGACAGGAACTCAGCAAGTTGGGAGTGGCTCTGGAGGACACCTCCAGAGGGCCCAGATGGCGGGTTATGTAGTTTCTCCGTTTTGGTACAACTTCCATCCTAACACCGAATGGTCTTTATATATAGAAAGGCCCATTTGGAACCCCCTCCAGGCGTCTGAAAATCATTATATAGACTGCGTCCATAACCCTTAACTCAAGGGATGGGATGTCTATTCATGGTGTTTCAGAGCGCCCTCTGAGGGAAGTTATGCCAGAAGAGTTGTCATACGATGCTGAAACGATCCAGGTTCTAGAGGACCTCCAAGCTATCAGGAAGAGGCCCGCCATGTACATCGGCAGCGTGGATCAGCGCGGGATGCACCACTTGGTGTACGAGGTCCTGGACAACAGCATCGACGAGGCCATGGCCGGCTTCTGCAGGAACATCGACGTGACTGTGACTTCAGAAGGAATCGTCACGGTGGATGACGACGGTAGAGGCATTCCCGTGGACCTCCACTCCCGGTACAAGAAGCCAGGAGTTGAGATCGTCTTCACGACCCTCCACTCAGGGGGCAAGTTCGACCGGAAGATGTACAAGGTCTCGGGCGGCCTCCACGGCGTGGGGCTGTCGGTGGTCAACGCCCTCTCGGAGTGGCTGGAGGTCCGGGTCAGACGGCACGGGAAGGAGCACTTCATGAGGTTTGAGAGGGGCGTGCCATCGAGCGGCCTCAAGGTCATGGGAGGGAGCGATGGAGTGGGAACCACCGTCACCTTCAGGCCCGACCCGAATATCTTCGCTGACACCCAGTTTGACATGGATGCCCTGCTCTCCCGCATACGGGAGTATGCCTTTCTCAACAAGGGCACGAGGATCCGTGTCGAACTCGGAGAGGGGGAGCCCCAGGAGTTCTGCTTCGAAGGCGGCCTCGTCGAGTTTGTTGGGTGGATCAACAAGACGAAAAACCCCCTGCACCAGATGCCCATCTACATCGAAGGAAACAAGAACGGCACGCAGGTGGAGACTGCCCTGCAGTACACCGACAGCTATGCGGAGAACATCCACAGCTATGCCAATAACATCGCCACGGTGGAGGGAGGCACCCATCTCGTGGGCTTCAAGGCGGCCCTGACAAGGGTACTGAACGACTACCTGCGGACCAGCGGGTCGCCCAAGGACAACGGGACCACCCTCCAGGGGAACGACGTGAGGGAGGGGCTCACGGCGGTTCTCAGCGTGAAGCTACCCGAGCCTCAGTTCGAAGGGCAGACCAAGACGAAGCTCGGCAATAGCGAGGTGAAGGGAGCCGTAGAGTCCCTGGCCTACGAGAAGCTCTCTGAGTACCTGTTGGAGAACCCGCGGGTTGCAGAGGCGATACTGGAGAAGGCCATCCTAGCGGCGGAGGCTCGAGAGGCGGCACGGCACGCCCGGGAGCTAACCAGGAGAAAGGGGCTGTTGGAGGGGTCCTCTCTCCCGGGGAAGCTAGCTGACTGCCAGGAGAACGACCCGGCCAAGAGTGAGCTCTTCATCGTGGAGGGACCCAGCGCCGGCGGCTCGGCCAAACAGGCCCGGGACAGGTCCTTCCAGGCCGTCCTTCCCCTGAAGGGGAAGATCCTCAACGTCGAGAAGGCCAGGCTTGACAGGATGCTCAGGAGCGAGGAGATTCGAACCCTCATAACGGCCGTCGGGACGGGCATCGGGGAGGACTTTGACCTGAACAAGGCCCGCTATCACAAGGTGGTCCTCATGAGCGACTCCGACGTGGACGGCTCCCACATAAGGACCCTCCTTCTGACCCTCCTCTTCCGCTACATGCGCCCCCTCATCGAGGCCGGGTATGTCTACATCGCCCAAGCCCCCCTTTACCGTCTTAAGAAGGGAAACACCACCAACTACGTCTTCACGGACAGGGAGAAGGTCAAGCACGCGGAAGAGATGGGGCGAGGAACCAGCGTCCAGCGCTTCAAGGGTCTGGGGGAGATGAATCCCGAGGAGCTGTGGGAGACGACCATGAACCCGGCGACCAGGGTGCTTAAGCAGGTCACCATCGAGGACGCTGTGAGGGCTGACGAGCTCTTCACCATTCTCATGGGCGACTCCGTGGAGCCCAGGAGGGATTTCATCCAGGCCCACGCGCAAGAGGTACTCAACCTGGATATCTGAGGCAGGAATATGACAACGCCCTCGGCCAAGATTAGCTACCGCCCCATCGAGCAGGAGATGGAGCAATCGTACATCGACTACGCCATGAGCGTCATCGTCGGAAGGGCTCTGCCTGACCTGAGGGACGGCCTGAAGCCCGTCCAGAGGCGGATTCTCTTCGCCATGGCCCAGATGGGGTTGCGGTCAGACCGACCCTACAGGAAGTGCGCCAGGGTCGTCGGCGATGTGCTGGGGCGGCTGCATCCCCACGGCGAGGGGGCGGTTTACGACGCCCTCGTACGGATGGCCCAGGACTTCAGCCTCCGGTATCCCCTCGTGGATGGACAGGGAAACTTCGGCTCCACGGACGGGGATCCCGCAGCCGCGATGCGCTACTGCGTAACAGGAGACACTAGGATCGCCACCCCGAACGGGACGGTTCGAATCGACTCGATTGTTCCCGACGCGAAGCCGGAGTCTGACAACCCCATCGATTTCGAGGTTTTCGACCGGGAGAATCGCCCCGTGCGGGCGTCGATGCTGTTCCACTCGGGTGAGCACCCGACGCTCAGGCTTCGGACACGAGAAGGGTACGAGATTGCTGGCACCAGGAATCATCCGGTCCTCTGCCTGGCAAACGTCGTTGGCGTACCGATCCCGCAGTGGAAGACACTCGCCGAGATTCGTGAAGGGGATCGCGTGTTTGTCAGTAGGACAGTCCGTCCCACTGGCGAGAAGCTCACCGAGCGTGATCGCACCCTCGGCCTTCTCCTTGGTGCCTTCGTGGCCGAGGGTTGGGTGGGTAAGACGAGGGCCGGCTTTAACAACGTCGATAAGGAGTATTTTGACGCGGTTGTCAGCGCGTTCGACGCGATTGTGGGCGGTCCGCGCTATACATACGACCGAACGATCACGTCTGGAAGCACACTCTTCGAGCTGGATGTGCAGAATCTATCGGCCCTGCGAAGGAGCCCTCTGGCGGAGCTGATCGGCAGGAAGAGCGTGACGAAGCGAATACCTGAAAGTGTCTGGCGGGCCGGCACGGAGGCGAAGCGCGCATTCCTGCAGGCTTTGTTCACTGGGGATGGATCGTCGTCCTTGCTCCCACGCAATACGATTCAGGTCTCCTATTCTACCTACAGTGAGCGCCTCGCCCATGACGTTCAGCTGCTCCTCCTCCAGTTCGGCGTCGTCAGCCGAATTAGCCGATCCCAGAGAGGTGAGGTTAAGGTCGTAATCACCAACCGCCGGGACGCGAGATTGTTCTCGGACAACGTCGGCTTCCTCTGGGCAAAGCAGAGAAAGCTAGAGCGCGATTTGTCGACGATTCCGGATGAGAGCCGAGCCCTCAGCAGCGATCACGTCCCGTACATCGCCGAGTACATCCGGGCGGAATCCAACTCTCGAGGGGCCGACAGGGACTGGTTGCAACGACACAACGTCGACCGAATTGAGCGCTGGACAGGTGGAGGTACCGCGATTCTCGAGCGAATCGCATCGGACGAAGTGCACTCGGTAGTCGAGCCACTGGTCACCGGGGAGTACTACTACGCACAGGTCGCCTCGATCGAGGAAGCGGGCATCCAGTCGGTCTACTCGCTGCGTGTCGAAAGCGCTGACCACGCATTCCTCACAAACGGTTTTGTGAGTCACAACACGGAGTGTCGGCTCGCCGCAGCCTCAGAGGAGATCCTGCAGGACATGGACAAGGAGACGGTGGACTTCATCGACAACTTCGATGCATCTCTGAAGGAGCCCACGGTCCTCCCGGGGAAGTTCCCAAATATCCTGGTGAACGGGGCGAGCGGCATCGCTGTCGGTATGTCCACCAACATCCCTCCCCACAACCTGGGGGAGGTGGCGAACGCCGTTGCATACCTCATCGACAACCGGGATGCCACTCCCGAGGACCTGGAGGAGATCATCCAGGGGCCAGACTTCCCGACCGGGGGTACCATCTGCGGCCAGTACGGCATACTCCAGGCCTTCCGCACGGGAAGAGGGTTGCTCAGAATCAGGGGCACAACCCATGTGGAGGAACTCCCCCGCGACAAGAAAGCCATAGTGATCACCGAGATCCCCTACCAGGTGAACAAGTCCAGCCTGGTGGAGGCCATAGCAAACCTGGTCAAGCAGAAGAAGGTGGAGGGCATCGTCGACCTCCGGGACGAGAGCGATCGTGAAGGCATCCGGGTCGTGGCAGAGTTGCGAAGAGACGTCCATCATGAGATCGTCCTCAATCAGCTCTACGCCCACACCCCCCTCCAGACCACCTTCGGCATCATCAACCTCGCTCTCGTCGATGGGGAGCCAAAGGTCCTCTCCCTGATGGAGACACTGAGGGAGTTCATCAAGTTCCGGGAGGAGGTGGTACGTCGAAGGACGAAGTTCGACCTTCAGAAGGCCCGGGAGCGGATTCACATTGTAGAGGGCCTTCTCACGGTCTTGAGGGCGCCGAGCAAGGCCATACGCCTGATCCGATCCTCGGAGACCGCCCAGCAAGCACAGACGCGCCTAAGGAAGGAGCTGGGCCTGACGACGAAGCAGGCTCGGGCCATCCTCGACATGAGGCTACAGCGACTCACTGGCCTGGAGGTCAGATCCCTCCAGGAGGAGCGGGAGAAGCTCAGCACCCGTATTAAGGAGCTCAGTTCCGTCCTTCGAAGTCGCCTCCTCCGCCTCGCCGTCGTGAAAGAGGAGATCCTCCAGATCCGCGATAAGTACGGGGACGAGAGGAGGACGAACATCGAGGAAGAGGAGCCCCAGGAGCTGGAGATGGAGGACCTGATCCCCAACAAGAACGTGGTGGTGACGGTCAGCAACACGGGGTACATCAAGAGACAGGATCTGGAGGATTACCGCAAGCAGAGGAGGGGCGGCGTCGGTCTGGTGGGGATGGAGACAAAGGAGGAGGACTACGTCGTAGACCTCTTCGTGACGAAGGCCCACAACTACATACTGTTCTTCACCAACCGAGGGAAGGTTTACTGGCTGAAGGCCTGGAAAGTTCCCGAGGGGAGCCGTCACTCTCGCGGCCGGCCCATTGTGAACCTCCTACCCCGACTGGATCAGGGGGAGTCCATCGCCGCAAAGGTGGGGGTGGAGGACTTTGAGGCCTCTCGCTATCTCATCTTCGCCACCAAGAACGGGCTGGTCAAAAAGACCAGCCTAGCGGCTTTCAGCAGGCCGATAGTGTCCGGCATTTGGGCCATTAGGCTCCGCAAAGGGGACGAGCTGGTGGAGGTCAAGCCCTGCCAGCCCGAGGATGAGGTCATTCTCGCCACCAAGCTGGGCAAGGCGATACGCTTCCGGGAGTCAGAGGTCAGGGCCACGGCGAGGCATACTCAGGGAGTCATCGGCATTCGTCTCAGGGATGGAGATGAGGTCGTGAGTATGGCTCTGGTGGAGGAGGAGGATGTCCTGCTGACGGTGACGGAGGGCGGCTACGGCAAGTGCTCCACCGTGGCCGGCTACAGAAAGACCAGGAGGAGCGCTCGGGGGGTCATCAACATCAAGGGTACAGAGAGGAGAGGCCCAGTGGTGGCGGTGCGGCAGGTCAACTCCGAGGATGAGATTCTCGTTACGACGGAAGGCGGCATGATCATACGGTTTCCGGTGAACGACGTCAGGGTACAGGGCCGACTGACCATTGGCGTCCGCATTATGAGGTTGAAGGAGGGGGACAGAGTTCAGGCCATGGCGAAGCTGGCCACCTAGATCCTTTAGGGTCAGCCTTTGCCTCATCTAAGTCGCGATCGCTGACGTCCCCTTCTTGGCGAGGTTATAGGCACAGATGTCGGCCAAGTTACAGGAAGGACAGGCTGGATTCGTGGGCCTGCAGGTGGTCTGTCCGTGGCGCACGAAAAGCTCGTTCACCTCGAGCCAGAGGGCCTGAGGCAACAGGGACGTCAGCTCATTCTCCGTCTCCCTCTCTTCCTTGGTCCTGATGATGCCAATCCTGTTGGGAATCCTGTGACAGTGGACATCCACAGGGATGGCTGGCTCCCCGTATCCGTAGACTAGGACGCAATTCGCGGTCTTTCGGCCTACCAGAGGTAGCTTGAGCAACTCCTCGAACTCCTTGGGCACTGAACCGCCGTAGTCGTTGGCGATTCTCCGGGCAATCTCTCTGATGGCCCTGGCCTTGGTCCTGTAGAAGTTTGCTGGCCGGACGACATCCTCAATCTCCTCCAGCTTCGCAGAGGCTAGTTGTGAAGCCGTCTCGTAGCGGGCAAACAGTTGGCTGCTTACCTCCTCAGTGACAGGGTCCGCCGTCCGCTGCGAGAGGACGGTCGAGATGAGTACCACGAAGGGGTCCTCGGTCTTCCTTGTGATCTTTCCCAAGGCCGTCTCCAGAGGGGCGATGGCGAACTCGTCAGGCAGGTACTTCTCTTTCAGCCGCTTCACCACCTCCAACGCCAGCCGCCGCTTCCAACTGTCGATGAACAAGCAAGCCTCACCTGCGGTATATAGGGAGCCGGTCACGAGCACCACGTCTCGATTATCCGCCTCATTGATGGCGGCCTCGACAGCATCCGATACGGGCTTGATTGCCCGGACGGTCACCACCCCCTGCAGCGCTTCAGCGGCATCCTCCACCCTGAAAGCTCTCTTGCTGTCCGGCTCTGTTAGGATGAGCTCCCTACAGATGGGTGCAAGCTTGGAGACGATTCCTGACAGGTCCTTATCCTCCAATACGCCAACGACTGCAACGACCTTACGGCCCGGGAAGAGCTCCTGCAAGGACTCCCTGAGTCTCTCAGCTCCTCCAGGCGTGTGGGTGACGTCCAGAAGAATGATGGGGTTCCAGTGGACAAGCTGGAGGCGACAAGGCCACTGCGTCTTGGTGTATCCTCGACGAAGCGCCCCATCGGTGATATGCCACCCCTTACCCCGTAGCTCCCTAACGACGCCAAAGGCCAGGCCAGCGTTCTCTGCCTGGTACGTACCGAGGAGTGGGAAACTGTACTCCGAATCCCCATTCCCGCGAATCACTATCGTCTGTCGCTCCACCCCGCAGGATGTCCTTTCGACATGGATGTCACGGCCGACAACTCTCAAGGGCGAGTTCACCTCCGTGCACCTCTCCCGGATCACCTCCGCCGCAGGCTGATCCACGGTCCAAACAGGTACCCCCTCCTTGATGATGCCCGCCTTCTCTCGAGCTATTCTGTCTACCGTTCGACCTAGGTACTGGGTGTGCTCTAGCTCGATGCGGGTTACGACGGCGACCTCAGGTTGCACGACATTCGTGGCGTCCAGTCGGCCTCCCATCCCAACCTCAACCACGGCGATGTCTATCTCCCGCTCCTGGAAATGGCGAAACGCCATGGCCGTGGTAAACTCGAAGAAGGTGGGTTGGAGGGCTCGGCTCTCCGCGCTCATCTCCTCAGCGTGGGATCTGAGTTCAGCCACCAGCCTGACGACCTCTTGGTCAGATATCTCCTCTCCATCCACCCGAATGCGTTCATTGAACCTTACCAGGTGAGGTGAGGTATAGAGGCCCACCCTGTAGCCAGCCTGCCTGAGGATAGTGGCTATGAAGGCGCAAACGGACCCCTTGCCGTTGCTGCCGGCCACGTGGATCGAGGGGAAGGACTTGTGAGGATTCCCGACTCGGCTGAGCAGCTTAGTCACATTCCCAAGGCCCAGCTTCATGCCGAAGCGCTCAAGGCCGTACAGGTAGGCCAGGTCCTCCTCGTAACCCATGGATGCCCAGAAGGATGATTCCCGTTTCGATAAACCTTCGCAGTAGCAGCCTCTTCGGCCAGCGGCTCCTCACGATAAGGGCTGAGGCCGAATAGTTATAAATCGCTGGAGGAGAATGGTATTCCATGCATCCCAGCGAGGCCATCAAGGCCTCAGAGGGGGAGGAGCTGCTGGGAAGGACCATCGTCCTGGCTGTCTGTGGTAGCATCGCCGCAGTGGAAGTGGTCAAGTTGGCCCGCGAGCTGATTCGCCATGGTGCTGACCTCTACCCCGTCATGAGCCAGGCTGCCCAGGTCATCATTCATCCCTATGCCCTTGAGTTCGCTACGGGCCAGAAGCCCGTGACTGAGCTGGATGGTTCCGTCCAGCACGTGGATTTGTGCGGGTCCAAGGGCAGGGCGGACCTCCTCCTCGTTGCCCCATCCACGGCTAACACAATCTCGAAGATGGCCTGCGGAATCGACGACACGCCAGTGACAACTTTCGCCACCGCAGCTCTGGGCTCCGGTGTCCCGATCATGGTGGCACCTGCCATGGACGCCTCCATGTACAATCACCCGATCTTGAAGGAGAACATGGAGAGACTTAGGGGCGTGGGGGTCGAGTTCGTCGAGCCCCTGTTGGAGGAAGAGAAGGCCAAGCTGGCGGACACTGAGGTCGTCACCGCCAGGGTAATTCGAAGACTGGGACCCAAGGACATGAACGGGAGGAGGGTTCTGGTCATAGCCGGTGCCACCGGGGAGCTCATGGACGACGTGAGGAAAATCACGGCCTTGAGCACGGGCGAGACCGGAATCGAACTGGCCAGGTCCGCTTTCCTCAGAGGAGCTGACGTGGACCTTTGGATGGGAGAAAGCAGCTTCCCCATCCCGTCGTACCTGAGAAGCTGGAGGTTCCTCAGCACCGCGGACCTTCTTTCTAGGGTGGCGGAGATCGATCACGATATCTGCGCCGTTCCCGCCGCCATCTCAGACTACGTACCCGCCAGGAAGAAGGGCAAGATGCCCTCCAACCTTGAGGACCTCCGGGTTGAACTGAAGCCCAACGTCCGGGTCTTGGAGCGGATAAGGAAGTCCTTCAAGGGAACGTTGATAGGCTTCAAGTTGGAGTCTGGGGTTAAGCGGGAGGAGCTCATCAGGAGGGCGGAGGCGAGACTCAGAGAGCTCGGTCTAGACTACATGGTGGCCAACGACATGGTCAGGGTCAAGGAAGGCTACGCTGACTGGGCAGTCATTCCTCGCAAGGGCAAGGTGGAGGGGTTGAAGGGCTCGAAGAGGGACGTATCCAGGAATCTGTGGGATGCTGTTCTTCGTGATCGCAAGGAGTAGGGCCTTCTGCCCTGGTCACGTCACTGCCTTCTTTCAGGTCTGCGAGAACGAGGACCCCAACAAAATGGGTTCTCGAGGCGCAGGACTCTGTCTCTCCAAGGGGGTAATCACAGAGGTAGAGGCCCGGGAGGCCTCTACGACTCGAATCGCTGTCGAGCTCAGGGGCCGTCCGGGGCCCGCTGAGGTGACTGAGATGGCCCTTGGTCTCCTCTTGGAGGAGCCGATGGAGGTCGTGGTGACGTCGGAGGTACAGCTCCCCGTCTCTCAGGGCTTTGGTATGAGCGGAGCAGGAGCTCTGAGCGGTCTCATCGCTCTCAACGATGCCCTAGGAGGGCCGAGGGGTACGGAGGAGCTCGTATCCATCGCTCACAGGGCAGAGGTGGCGTGTAGAACGGGCCTCGGGGACGTTTTCCCCCAGTCCCAAGGCGGCCTTGACATTAGGGAGAAGCCTGGGGGGCCTCCCCACGGCCTCGTACACAGGATTCCCATCAGTTCGGAGGTGGTGCTGTGTGTCCTCGGACCCTCTCTTTCCACCAAGACTATCCTCGCCAACGAAATGATCGTCAAGAGCATCAACGGCGTCGGGCGGCGATGTGTGAATCGCTTTTTGCTCAGGAGGGACCTGGAGACCTTCTTCAGGCTGGCCTGGCAGTTCGCCCGGCAGACCCTCCTCGCCTCTAGCGAAATCCAGGGGGCCGTGATGAAGGCGAACCTCCATGGTAGAGCCTCCATGTCCATGCTGGGCAACTCCATCTTCGCCATGGGAAACACACCTCTCCTGAGTCAATCCCTTGAAGAGCACGGGGATGTCTACCTTGCGGAGGTGGATAACGAGGGCGCGCGAGCCGTCTGAGTTCACAACAAGGTGAAGAGCTGGTCGTCGTTTCCAGTGTCCAAAACCCCAAGACGGGCACCGGCGTCCAGCCAGCCATGGGCGTAGTTGACGCAGGCGAAGGAGTCCACAAGCTCCCCCTGATCCCGGAAGTGCAGAGCGTCCTCGTAGTAGGCCCTCGCCATCCCGAGGAAGTCATCAGCAATTCGTTTGGCATAGGAGCGCGAAGGGACGGCGATCTTCACCTTGTCCAAGGCGGCCCGCGTTATCCGCAGATCCGACTCCAGCTTCTCCTCTAACGTAGAGCTCACAGGAGGAGATGGCCGAGGATGATAAAGCCTTCACTCACCTCGAGCCAAGGTCTCAATCAGAATCAGACTGGATTCTCACGACGATAAAATAAAAAAAGGAGCATCCGACTCCGGCCTCGTTGATTAACCCCTCACCCCGCCTCCCCATGAAGACGGTTTACGGAAAGGCCTTTCTAATCCATCTCGACAAGGGCGATGTTGAGATGGCCACGGTTTTCGCTAAGGCCTTCCTACTCTCGAAGAACGGTCCTGAGAACAATAACGACTATCCTTGAAGCTTGGAGACTATAATGCTCACGGCCTCCCTGGCCAAGACCTCTGGAGGTCGGGAGGAATCGAGCTTCACGAACCGCGGTTCCTTGGCAAGCTTAATGTAGGCCTCCTGGACCTCTTTCAGAAACTCGCGCCTCTCGAAGGGGGTCTTTTCCCTTACCGCGGAGACGCGGGCAAGGCCCTCCGACGGGTCGACCACCAAAAGGAATGTAACATCGGGCCTCAATAGGAGAGGAGACGAGGCTCTCTTTATCCACTCCAGGGGATCGGGGACGAGCCCCCTAAGGGCCACGCCTTGGTATGCAAGAGTGGAGTCGTGGTATCTGTCGCAGACAACGACCCCATCTCCAGAGATCCACTCCTTTATCTCCTCAACATGCACGCCCCGGTCCGCCAGAAACAGGAACGTCTGCACGCGGGGATCTAAGCCCTCGTTCACAGAGCGCCTTACGGCATCACCAAGCCAGGTATGGGTGGGTTCCTTGGTCAGGATGACCTCCACGCCACGATCCCTCAGGCGTCTGACCACCTGTTCTGCAAGGGTGCTTTTGCCAGATCCGTCTATTCCTTCTATGGTGACGAAGAGTCCCACGGCCAGCGGATGGGTTGGGGCCTCATAAAGGATGTTGACGGTCCCGACGACCCGACCGAAAGTTAAAATAAGCTAAAGGCCTAGCCGCCCGCGTTCACTCGGGAGCTTTTGAAGGGGGCGGGGCACAACATTGAATCTGAGGCCCGATATCAGGAAATTCAAGGAGGATGAGGACCGCATTAGCTTTTGCCGAAGGTGCGGCGCCAAGTTGATTCTCCTTCCAGACGACAAGAGACAGGGCTTCTGCTTTGACTGCATCGACCTTCTGGAGATTAGCAGCTGACTGGACTCCACACTCCTCAGGGTGAGTTCTCTGCCTCAACCACCACGGAGACCCGGCCCACGCTCTCAATCTCACCCTCGAGGATGTCCCCCGGCCCGATGCGGGGTACCCCCTGCGGGGTCCCCGTGGCCAGGACATCCCCCCTCTCCAGGGTCATATGAGATGATACGCTCGCAATGATATCCGGTACCGGGTGAATCATCTCCTTGGTCGAGGCTCTCTGCCGAACTTCCTCGTTCACCCTCAACACAACCTGTAGTCGGTGCGGGTTCGCCACCTCCTGCCGCGCCCGGATGTCTGAGATCGGGCCGAAGGTATCCATCCCTTTGGCCAGAGTCCAGGGCAGCCCCTCCTGAGCGGCTTCCTGCTGAAGGTTCCGGGCAGTGATGTCCAGGAATACAGCATAACCTAGGACGAAGTCATAGGCAGAGTCCTTTGGTATCCTCGTTGCAGTGGTGCCGATGACTACGGCGAGTTCCGCCTCAGCCTGGAGGTCGGAGACTATCTCGGGAATCACTATCTTGTCGCCGTCGTGGACGATGGACGTAGAGGGCTTCAGGAAACAAGTGGGTTCAGGGGGAACCTCCTGGCCGAACTCGTCAGCATGGGCTCTGTAGTTCCTAACCAGGCAGAGAATCTTTCCGACCCTTATCTTGCCCTCGGGCGTCATGACCCATGTCATCTCATCGCCTCAGATGCGGGACGCGAGCTGCCCTTCCTCTCGAGTGATGGCCGCCCTAGCTAGGCCTACCGCCAGGAGGGCTATGCCCACGGCGGCGCCGAAGCCTATTAGGGACGCAACCTCGCCGTACCTCGCAGCAAAGAGTTCACCGAAGCTGGCAAAGAAGTTGTACGCACCATGCATGAAGACGGCGAGAGCGTAGAACGGCAGGATACTCCTTCGTCCGCCGGATAGAAGGCTTCTGGCGACACCGTAGCCAAATGCCGATGTTGCAGAGGCATGTAGGAGAACCGAAGAGAAGCTCCTTACCCCGATTACTGCCAGGGAGGCGCTGAGCGCTTCCTGCGCGCCCGCTCCCTCAGAGATGGCGAAAGCATAGGCCACCGCTCCGTAGAGCAGGTTTTCCGTGGCCGCGAAGCCCAGACCCGCAGAGGCGCCGTATACGATGCCGTCCTCCACTTCGTTGATGTGCGCCCTCACCCTGAGGACCCCGAGCCCCTTCGCGAGCTCCTCAGCCACGGGGGCTACGAGGACTACCAACAGGAACAGGGCGATGTTAAACTCCGTTTCTAGGACTTCCGCCAGCTTCACGTAGAACTGCCGCAGAAACTCCCCTGTCCCCGCCAGCACGAAGCGGAGGATTGTGTCGAGGATGATGCTCAGGACGACGGCCACTAGGACGCCGATAACGGCTCCCCATAGGAAGGCCCTGAAGACCATGCCCCAGGGTTCCCTCTGGGACCTCTCCGTGTTCCTGAACCAGACAGCGAATACGATCGGTGGGATGAAGGCGAACAGTAGCAGAATAGAGATGACGGAGAGGGAGATCTGACCTGCCTGAGCCAAGATGTTTATCAGCGGATCTCCTCCACGATCCTCCCCCTTTCCTCGAGGGCGGCGTGGGCCGCGGCGAGCCTGGCCACCGGGACTCGGAAGGGAGAGCAGGATACATAGTCGAGGTCGAGCCGATGGCACACCCTGATACTCCTGGGCTCCCCTCCATGCTCACCGCAGATGCCCACCTTCAGGTCGGGCCTTGCCCCGCGACCCCTCTCCACGGCTATCCTCATCAGCTCCCCAACACCGCGTTCATCAAGGATTTCGAAGGGATTGTCCTCCAGGATCCCATCCTCCAAGTATCGGGCGAGGAACTTCCCTTCTGCATCGTCCCTGCTGAAGCCGTAGGTTGTCTGGGTCAGGTCGTTGGTTCCAAATGAGAAGAACTCCGCCACCTCCGCAATCTCGTCTGCGGTGATGGCGCCTCTCGGCACTTCTATCATGGTCCCGAAGGAGTAGCGGATTCTGACGCCTTCACGCTCCATCACATCCTGGGCCACCGCTTCGAGCTGTTCCCTCACCCTGCCCAGCTCATTCTTGTGGCCCACGAGAGGAATCATGATCTCGGGAACCACCTTCACCTCTTTGGCCTGGAGGTGACAAGCAGCGCCGATAATGGCCCTGACCTGCATCTCGTTTATCTCGGGGTACAGGAGCCCAAGTCGACAGCCGCGGAGGCCCAGCATGGGGTTGACCTCGTGGAGGGCTCGGACGCGGTCGAGGAGTGTCTCCTTCCTGCTGCGCTCCTCGGAGTCTCCTTTGGTGAGCCTGAGCTCGGTCACATCGACCAACAGCTCCTCCATGCTCGGGAGGAACTCGTGGAGCGGAGGGTCTAGTAGACGGATGGTAACGGGGAGACCCTGCATCTCCCGAAGGATTTCGGTGAAGTCCTGTCTCTGGACAGGCAGCAGCCTCTCCAGGGCTTCAAGTCGCTCCTCACGGTTACCGGCCATCACCATTTTCTGCATGACGGGAAGCCTATCCGGGGCCATGAACATGTGCTCAGTCCGGCACAGTCCGATGCCCCTTGCCCCTAACTCCCGAGCCCGTCGGGCGTCCTCGGGCGTATCGGCGTTGGCTCTCACTCCGAGCTTGGCCAGGCCATCGGCCCACCGGAGGAGGGTTCTGAAATCCTCCGTCATCTGGGGCTCTACAAGGGGTGCTTCGCCCAG
>JABAOH010118052.1_pt1 | contig 18248 bp, 16 predicted proteins | sample 7062181 | NCBI WGS metagenome assembly JABAOH01 (sample SAMN14538630, study PRJNA623070) | marine sediment metagenome | biome: marine biome [ENVO:00000428]; feature: marine pelagic biome [ENVO:01000023]; material: deep marine sediment [ENVO:00002113]; isolation source: pool of 5 deep marine... | reverse complement strand
CCTGGGATATAAGCCTCCAGCTCCAGAGGTTTATGAGCTCGGAACTCTAACTTTGCATATGTATCAATAAATGGGGGCAGGTCAATAAAGGGGGAACTAAAGAACAGCAATACAGTATTTAATTAAACAGGAAGATTGCTGACTCTTTCAGCCCAGCCAGCCTCTTCTTCGCATCCTCAACCTCAGCAATACCAGGGTCAGCGTCCTTCCAGAGGTAGAGGAATTTCTTGTAGTGCTCGATGGTTTTGTCAGCTATTTCTTGATCTCATTTCCCTTTAGTAATGCGCGGTACTCGGCAGCCTTTTCGGGCTTGCCCCAGGCTTCATAGAGCTTTTCCAGATGGCGGATCGCCGCCTAAAAGAAATGCTCACTAGCAGAGTTGGAGCGTAGCTGAGTATACGATTATAGCATTCTATTTAAAAGGATTATAAGGTATTTTTTCATACCCCCTGGGAAGGTTATAAGTTTTGGATGGCACGTCCTTTTTTTCCACTGATATCACTTCTTCCCGCTCTTTTGTCTCTGTCCCCATCATCTTCACCGAGGATATTGTAAGCACAGGGTAGCCTTGTATTTTTTTAAATTCTTCAGAAAGACCCTTTGTGAATGGATTGAGAGAGAGAATTGCATCAGAGAATTTTTTATAGGCGCTTAAATCAATTCCTAAATCCCTTGAAGCCCAGATTTCCATCGCCATCGGTATATTCATTTCCATCATGGAGATTTCGACTTCGACCAAGAATTTTTGACACAACCAGTCTCTTATGGTTTGTGCTTCAGCTGTTTCTCTTACCGATGAGGATTTTGTTTGCATGACGTCCATCATTTGTTTTGCCTCGGGAGGGACTGCCTTTTCAATTTCGACGGGCAAATTTATCTCAGAATATGTCTTTGTAGAATGATCAATCGTGTAGATTTTGTTCAGATCGAGCCTGACGATAATTGAGCTTTCAGCCATATCCTCTCTCATTTTGTTTTTTGCTATCCATGTTTTCCCTTCTTCATTTTTTGCAGGCTGGGGCTGGCCCTCAACAGTGGATTCGGTATGTTTACTTTTTGTGATGATGATATCTGCTTCTGCCAGGTTAGGGGAGAGGAGCATGGAGAGAGCGAAAAGCGAGGCTATTATCAAAATGATATTTTTCTTTGACATAGATACTGCTCCTTGGCGAATCTTTATTTACTTTATCTTATTTTCCTCCTTAAAGCAATTTTTTTGAAGTTAAGGTGATTTCGATTTTAAATAAATTTTTGTTTTAAATCCCGCTGGACATTGACAATTCAGCAAATCGTCATTATAATATATATGAATCTGCTGGCTGGAGAGGATCCTCCTTAGCCCCGCTTCCTTTTCCAAACCTTGGCGCCTCGACAGCCAGCGTTTTTTTATAGTTTAACTTTCCCGAAGAAAACCCTTCATAATTTAATGTGGATAATTAATTGCCAGTTTATTGGGGCCATTTTTGGGGCCAGGCCCCATTTTTTTAACTGGCTTTTTGATTTATCGGAATGCGAGCTTTACTGCAGATTTATTTTGGCAGGGTAGAAGGAGGGTTCATCTTGGAATAGTCCAATTCTGAACCCAGAAGACTGTGGGGGATAAGATAAACTACAAGGAGTAGTATCGAAGCTCCTAATACCCACCAGCGGGCAGGTTTACCGCCACGCCCGGCGATAACAGCTGCTATCCAGCCTATGACGGCGATAAGCGTTTTATTATCTGTCAGATCAGAGCTTACGGGGAATCCTGTCCAGAGCTCTCCGAAAGCATATTTTTGGACAACGGGGCCAAAGATAAGGCCACCGACTATCAAGAGGCCCGCTGCCCAGAGAGCAAATTTTCGCGGATTGCTCTTTGAATCCAGCGCCGCAATACCCGCTCGTGTAGAAAAAAGCATGGCTAAAAACATGATGATGACGTGGGGAATTAGGACTGCTGAAGGTACAGGTCTCTTGAAGCGAATTATCACCGGATCTTCTCCGGATAATGAGATTTCTTTCTCCTGGGATGCTAATATAACCTTATACTCCATTTTCCCTGCTGCGGGCTGTTTTGGGAGGCTGGCGACCAATGAATCCACTTTCCTGATAAAGGGAACTTTAGTCCAGGGATCATCTGTTTTATGTCTTTTGTAGATTAAGTTCCCTGTGATTTCTTGGTTATCGACTTCAATGGTAATTTCATAATCCTTTATGGTTTCATGACTCCGTTCCAGTTCGTAGGCAATTTCAGAGTCATCAATCATGGTCTTTCCTTTGATAGGATATGTTGGTCCTGTTAAACGCTGATAGAGTGCAGACGAAAATGTAATGAGAACGGCAATGATCCAGAATGCTGTTTTTTTCATTTCTATCTCCTGCGTTTATGCTGCTGTCGAATTATTCGAAAGCTTTATGTGTTAGCTATGAGAGCTAAGTCTTTTGTATCCTTATTGAAAAAACAAAAAGATTTAAGATTTTTTTAATATCTTCAATATAAATTTATAACATATTTGGCTCATCTCGAAAACAAAAACTTTAATTATCCCGATTGGAATGCTGTAATTACCTGCTGGATTTTGATTAAATAAATAATGTGGATTTAATAAGTTAATCTTTATAAAAATAAAGGTGGGTTTGATAAATCAAGCCCCTACAAAAAAAGGTGGGTTTGATAAATCAAATCCCTACAATAAATTTAATCCACAAGATAAGGGGCAGGTTTGATCAATCCAAGTCATATGAGAATAGTTACAAAAAACGATGTTTTTGATATAAAATAACAATTAGTATAAAATAACAATAAAGATAATACATAACCTTGAAAAAGGAGGCTGCAATGATAAACAAAATATTTACTAGGACTTTATTATTGTCGTTATTCGTGTTGGCCGTTTGTCTTGCAGGATTTTCCAATGAAGAAACAGTAGCTAGCGCGTGGAGAGGATCAGCTATATCAATTGATGGCGCAGATGATGACTGGGCTGGCGATACCTTAAGTTTCGAGAAGAAGTTTAGGGTGGATTATGCATTTAAGAATGATGCAGAGAATCTGTTTGTTCTTTTCGTCTTTAAGGATCCGTTATTTCTAAGCACAATAAAAGATACAGGTATGACGCTTTGGATCAATGCTGCCGGCAAAAAGAAGAAAAAATATGGGATTGCATTCAAAATGATAAATGTATCTGCTAAAAACTTAATTTCCTTAATAGAAAAGCAGAAGGGACCATTACCCGAAGCTGAGAAAAATAGGATTAGATCCCAACCTAATTATACATTTTATCAAGGTGATGTCGTAGATAAAAAAGGCAATATCCTTACTGCCAATGCCTTGGGCGGCGAATTGCCGATGCCTGTGTATAAATCACAGCCGAAGCAGAAGATGATGGTCTATGAGTTTGTGATGCCCCTAAGAATCCTGGAGAAGTTATCTGCCAAAGAGAAAATGGAACCAGGAAAAAAAGTAACGGTAGGATTTGAATGGGGAGGATTAACCGAAAGAATGAAGGCGCAGCGGATGGAACGGCTTAGAAAATCAGCCGAAAGAGGATCAGGGAGCGAGGCTGGTGCTACTAGTTCCAGAGAAAGAGAGATGGGAAGAAGAAGCGATGGTGAGCTAGATTTGAGTTTAAAAAAAGGTCCTAAGAAATACTCATTCTGGGTGGATGTTGCGTTAGCTCAAAAAGACTAAAGTTTCACCTGTAATAATTCTTAATATTCAAAACCAAAGCCAATTCCGAGATGAAGTCCGCCTACATTGAATCTCATTTTCTCGGTGGTTATTCGACAATAGCTGTAGTTGGCATAAATATCAAAAACTAAATATCCCGCTATTTTTATAAAACAGCCAACCAGAGTCCTATAAAGTTCCATACTCCGACATTTAGTTCTGCTCCGTACATTACACCGTTCTTAAAGAAAATTCAGCCAATTCTGTTCGACGACATTGATTGAAACACCGTAAGCTGTTTGGAATTTAGTTTTTATCTCTGTTACTGAATCGTAGTAACTTGAAGAGGCAAAGAAGGTTTTTAGCTGATTAACTCCGTAGGTATCGATTAGATACCTGACAAAAGAGCCAGCCTCTGGATATGCGATGGTAAAGTCGCCGCTGCGGAAACCTGAAGCGTCCAGAATGTTGTCAATAGGGATTAAAACGCCGTCGTCCTTGTATCTTCTGACCAAGTCATGTACTCTCTCTCCGCTCTTCTCCCTCGCTTCATAGTCATTGTTATAAGGGTCTGTTTGCAGGGCTACGGCAATTCCTTCGTTAAAAAAATCTGATGGTCTTCCGAACAAAGATGTGTAGAGATGCACACACTCATGATTCATCCAGGGAAGATACGAGTGCGCTTCGAATGTTTCTGATATTGCCCATCCTGTATAAGTTAAACCTGTAATTCTTTTCTGCTGCTCCCTGTCCTTGTATTTGTAATAATCGATTTTCTTAGGACAGGTCACCCCCAATAATGAGATAGCCCAGTTGTGGAAAGCCTCTGACCTTTCAGCATAGACAAAGTCGCCAGGAGAATAATGAAAAATGAAGTTGGCTGTTTCCAGGGTTTGGGTTAACTCAAGAAGAGTATCACCTCTGTCAACAGGTGATGTAGGGGTGCCTTTACAGAATAAAATCGGAAGTATGAGGAATAAAACTACTATACTTTTGTATATGAATTTCATTATTTTCCTCCTACGGCTTAGAATTTATAGCTCAACGAAGAATGAAAGATAAAAAAGTAAGAAGTGACATTTTCTGTTTCTCCAGAATAGATTTGGTTTAAATCATGAGCATATTTATATTTGCCAAAGTAATTGACCATAGCTAAATCAAGACTAAGATTTTTCCATTGGACTCCCGAACCGACGCTTATTCCCCAGTATCTCTTTTGATTATTTTCTATATCCAGCGAGTACTGAAAGTCATAAAAAATTCCAGCTCTCAAAGGAACTGTGATTAATTCTTTCTTTATCATGTATTCACCACCCAGGCTGTACTGCTGGGTGTTCAGTTGTTCGTATATATCAGGGATTTTCATCGTGGGATAAAGGAAGTCTTCTGCGGAGGGAATCCCTCCATCACTGTTTACCCTGGCGTAGTCCTTGATTTTTCCTTTTGACCAGAATGTTTTCATGTAGCCAAAAGATACTAGTAAATTATCTGATACATGGAGAGCAATTCCAGCTCCAAAGGAAGAAGGGAAAACAATCTTTCCTTCACTCGAGTAAGTGCCGGATTGATGAGACTCATTATAGCCATCCCAATAATCGGCTTTATTCGAGTAGTCGATATCCCCCTGAAAAGGGCTTCTGTAGACTAATCCGAGGCTTATCCTGTCGATAATCTTGTACAGTATTCCAACAGAGATGTTGTACCCTGAGATATCAAATTCAAGCGAATCAGTTGCCCTGTCTTCCCAATCCTCGGTCAGTCCGTAGTAATTGGCAAGCGAGTATAAGTATACTTCCTCGGTTGGCAAAGTGTATCCGTTAAACCATCTGTTGATAGATACTCCGAGCTGAATCCCTTTAAGTATTTCTGAAGCTGCGGATATAGAGATAATATCAAATCCTCCAGATCCCTCTGCCCTGTAAAGGTAGTCGTAATCATATTGATATCTTGATCGGTATTCGAATTTATAATCATACTCTTCGGTTGCTGAGAACGGAATTTTTCTTTGGTAGCTTATCTGGGCTACGATATTTTTGCCCCTGATGTTTAGAGGAAGGGCAAAACTCAAGAAATCAAAATATTTTCCTATAGACCTGGAGTTAATTTCTGAAACTTTATAATTAATTGTGTATCCAGTCTGCGCCTCTGAATATGCATAATCAGGAATATTTGTCTTCAAGTTGTTATAGCTGAAAGAGATTGAAAATTCCGCTCGAGATAAGGAGGCCAATCCTGCTGGATTCCAGGAAGATGCACTGGAATCATCTGAAACAGCCAAATAAGCTTTTCCCATCCCCAATGCCCGGGCGCCAATGCCTGATGAGAAATTACTGAAAAAATACTCATTGGGTTGGCAGTAGCTTTGACTGACTGTCCCCAAAAATAGAAGAGAAATGAACACCAAAAAAATCATAAGAAATTTTTCACGCATTTTCTTTTCCCTCCTTTCAAGCTCGGAGCAAAGTTTATGCCAAATATGAACCTTGGCCTTATCCCTAATTTTTTAGCCGCAAGACTCGAAAGTCATGTAAAAAACCTTTGCATTTACTTCGAGGAAAGGACGTAATTTTATCATCTATATCTGCAGCTATTTTTAAGAAAGAGTGTATGAACCTATATTTTAGCTTTGATTGAATTTAAAAGAAAGTAACTCATCCACCCCAGATGGAAGCGAGAAATATCTCTTTAAGTAGTCCAAAAGTGGTATTCATACCCACCTATGAGTAGCCTAAATTTACTAAAAATGGTGAGAACAAATCATCTTTCCAGGTGGCGGGGATGATAAGAAAAATCATTCCAGGATTCATCTTTTCGGGCGATGCGGTTATGCATTAATCTGCCTAAATTATAATTGGGACGATAAGGGAGTCGTTATCATGACGAACTTAAGCTTTAGCAGTAACCGGAAAACAAAGGAGGTAGCCGGAATACTACATGCTATTGCAAAAGTTATTGCCGTAGTAATCGGAGTTGTTTCTGCCGAGTTGGCTATAGCGGTCTTCCTTTCGCCCCAACCTCTCCATGCAGAAGAAAGTCGCCCGCAAAAATTAGTAAAACAACTAGAAACGTTGCATCAAAATAAGTATGGAGTAAAGGTTCGCGAGTCTTTGGAGTCACAAAAAGAATTTGGAAATCCCGCCTCTGCTCTTCAAACTCTTGATCATTTATTCGGCAAAATAGAGATGAAGGTCAGACCAAGAGCAAAATACAATAAAGAAGAGGCGATTGAAGCCTTACTACTAATTGACGGTGTTTTAAAGGAAGATGGAAAATTTGAATACAGAAGAAATAATCTTTTAATCGAAGGCTTGAAAAAGCAAGAAAATGGGAAAAGATTTATTGACTGCGATGATTATTCTTCCATTTACCTGTTTGCTGGTGAGCGCCTGGGTTTATCTTTAGAACCTGTTTATGTCCCGAAACATGTTTTCTTGAGGTGCGTACTTGATGATTATACAAGCTTTTATTGGGAGCCTACCATAGCCTCAGAAATGGATATTGGTTATTACAGAGATATGCTTAATATGCCAGATAAAAAAAGCTATCCAAAGGTTTTAGATGAAAAAGAATTTGAGGCAATCCACTTTTGTAACCTGGGAGTGGCCTGGTATGAAAAAGGTGATTATGCAAAAGTTATTGAATATTCTGAGAGAGCAATTAGGTTAGATCCTAAATATGCTGTGGCCTTTAATAATCTGGGAGCTGCCCATGCTAAGCAGGGAAATTTAGATGTTGCTATGGAGTGTTATAAAAAGGCAACAAGCATAAATCCTAATTATGCTGCAGCATTTAGCAACATAGGTGTTACTTTTTACAGGCTTGGTTTCTTAGAGAAAGCTGTTGAGTGTTTTGAGAAGGCAATAGAGTTAGATCCACACTTTGATAGAGCCTATGAAAATAAAGTCATTGTTTTGATAGAAAATGGCGAGCGTAACAGAGCCTTAAGCTTTGTAAATGAGATACGTGACATAAAGCAGAGGAATGCAAATCACAACAGGAATTAACCAGCTTTTTCCTCTTCAACTTTACTTACAGCATAATACATAGACGCAAAAGCACTACGGACCCACATTATTACCGGAATTATACCGACACCCAAACAAATAAGGCCGGCAATCCCAAGTGGTATTGCTATCAACCCGATTAGAAATATATCTACTGTGTACCCTTTCGTCATATTCCAGCTTTCTTTTACCGCGTCCACCGGACCCATATTTCGGTCGAGAACCAGGTATTTTACAAATGCCAGCTTACAGGCAAATATGATACCAGGAACGACGAGAAGAAAAATTCCGATTCCGATTATTGCCGACTTCAGTATTTCGGCCAATACCACATTCAGGTATCTTTCAATGTTTTCAAACGGCAAAAAGATATCTTTAACCTCAAACTTATCTCCTCTTACTGCCTTGAGGAACACGAAGGCCGAACCGTAATCGATCGGGTCTAAAAGCAGGAGCCAGTAAGCAAATCCAAATATGCTTAAGATGGCTCCTCCGACAGTTCCGCGTCCATCAAGAGACGTCATCATTCCGAGTGGAATATAGACAACCCCAACAATAACGGTAATAAGAAAAAGATCCAGGAAGAATTTTTTCATCCTGTCCCATCCAAAACCATAGGCTGAGCCAGCGGTTGCATACAGAACGCGGACAGGAGGAACAGAATTTTCTTTCTTGTTATTCATGTTAATCTCCTTTTTCATTTTTTCTCGATATTCATACCACCAAATTTGAAATCATTTCAAAGCCTGCTTGCTTTCCAGTCCTAATTAATTCCATCGCAGAGGGAGTAATCATCATGTTGAACAGGAAGAAGGTTAGAATGACGGCTACAACGAAGATTTCTATTTTTGTTATCAATCTCATGATCTTTTCATTTTTGTTACTCATTTTGACCTCCTATCTAATTCTTAAAAATCTGATTTTTCGAGTTTAAATCTTTCACTGCTAAAATACGAAAATAAAAATCTTTTTTCATCCAACAAAAGTAGGATTGCCCAAAAACACGACTTTAGTGGGATTTAGATTTTCAGGAAAACATTTTATTTTTTTTGAGTAAATGTCGTTTTATTGTATACTTCTATGTTGAAATGAATGGGGTGAAATCGGGCAATGGGTGATACTCTTTTTATTGCAGTCATTTTTCTCTCTATCTGGGCAGCCATATATGCAATCCTCGTCACTTATAATCTGCACAAGAAATACAGGCTTAACTACCTTTCCACTTACCTGTATTTCCAAATTTTTATTAATGTTTTTGGGGTATATGGACTATTGGGCCAGTCAATCGCCAGAAAAATAATCCATCAGCAGGAATCCTCATTCCAGATAATCGAATCAATCAGCCATTTTTTTTCTTTCCTTGGTCTTCCTTTTCTGATCTTTGCCTGGTACATGTTTATAAGATTGTGCCGTGAAATAATTGATAAAAAATTATCTCGGACCTTTAACTTGAGCTATTTTTTTACCCTTGCTTTTGTCTTCCTTTCTTATGGAGCCGTTATAGTCCTGTCAAATCTTTTAAGTTTTGGGGATGAACAATATGCTTTTTTCTCATCCGCAGTAATCTATCTTTATGTCACTTTAGAAGTCCTGGTTCTGATTATTGCCCTTTCTCAGATTTTCGTAAATGCAAAAAAAATTCAGGATGAAAAAAAGCAAAAGGCAGTGCTGAACTTTGCCTTTTTGATCCTGTTTATTTTTGGTGCAGGCATCACACTCTTTATTCTTGCTGAAGAGAGCAGTATACTTGGTGCCGTTTATCTTCTAGTATTTTTTTCAGGAAACATTCCACCCATCCTCTATTGGAGAGCGTATCTCAAAAAATATTTCACCGCACCTGTCCTTCAGAAAATTGGCATGATGACGATGGAAAAGTTTTTAGATGAATATAAGATTTCAAAGCGCGAAGAGGAGGTCATCCAGCAGTTATGTGAAGGAAAAACAAATAAAGAGATAAGTGAAACTCTGTTTATTTCACTGCAGACAGTGAAAGACCACGTCTATAGCATCTATCAAAAAACCGATGTAAAAAACAGGGTTCAATTGATAAACCTCATCCAAAGTTACAGAGAAGAAGGATAAAAAAAATTCTTATGGATTGAGTTTAAGGAAAAAAATCTTAGTGCTGGTTGAATTTTTTGCTCAGTATGCAAGTATCATAAATAGAAGGAGTTAAGAAACCTACGTTTATCCTAAGAGGAGAAAGATGAATATAACCTATTTTGAGCCTTTTAGCCGGGCCTGGAACCGGATGAAAATCGCTCTTTTCAAACCATTCGATCTTCACAAGTGGTTTATCATCGGGTTCAACGCCTTCCTGGCCGGATTGACAGAAGGGCCTCGAGGTTCGGGTTCCTCGGGTTGGAGAGAAGATGCCAGCTTTCGTGAATTCCTTGGCTTCCCGAGCAAGGCCTGGGAATGGCTGATGGATAATCCGGGATGGTTCGTCGGTATTGTGTTTATTATGATATTCTTAATAATTATCGGTATCATTTTTATCTGGCTGAGTTCAAGGGGTACATTCATGTTTCTGGATAATGTTGTCCACGACAGGGCGGAAGTCGTCAAACCATGGAATCGTTACCGCACAGAAGGCAACTCGCTGTTCTTGTGGCGTCTGGTTTTTTTCATTATCTGCACGCTCGTTTTTACCTCGTATATAATATTTTTCTTCACTATGGCATCTCATCTGTATACGGGCAGTTATTACGAGCGGATACCTGTTGCCTTTATAGTGACAATGGCATTGCTTTTTGTTCTAACAGCGATAGTCGTGGTATTTATCTCTATGTTCTTGAATAGCTTTGTGGCGCCTATCATGTATAAGAACAACATCAAAGCCACAGAGGCATGGGGGAGTTTCCTGTCGCTTTTCAAGCGATACCCTTTTCATTTTATATTGTATGGATTGCTCGTCTTTGTGCTGGGTATTTTAGCTGTAATTTCCGTTGTTGTCGTTGGCTTATTAACCTGTTGTATCGGACTTCTGCTCGTGATTATCCCTTATATAGGAACGGTTGTCACTTTGCCTGTTTGGTACACCTTCAGAGCCTTTAGCCTGGAGTTCTTAGCTCAATTCGGCCCTGAATACGAGTTATTCCCCCCATCCGTAGAATCATCTGCAAGCACCTCTCCTTGATGTAGCGGAACTATATGGAAGTAGAAATAATGATGTAGGATTTTTTTCACTACCCCCCTTTTGCTGACTTAACTGTTAGCCTGATTCAGTGAAAGAGGCTAATCAATTAATTTTCTCTACCTTTTTCTTTCCTGCTAAACGCCCTCATATCTTAGTAGTATATTGCCTACTACCAGGAAGTGCTGTTATTATTACAATAATCGAATGTTAATGTCAAGATAAAATTTTCTTGTTTTTTTTTAAATATTTGTTATTATCTGCTGTCACCATCTTCGTTAGGAGGCAAAAATGCTCAAAAGATACCAAGTCCTTCTCCCAGATTGGTTGGAGGATTATATCAAATTATTAGTGGATAAATATGACCTTAGTTTCTCCGAGGTCATTAGAGCGATGATATGCAATTGGATCTTAGCTACAATACCTAATCTTTACCCAGAATTGAAGCTGGGATTTGCTTCCAAAGATATTCATGAATTGATAAAAGCAGAGGCTCAAGAAAATATGGAAAGAGAGGAGGTCCATCGAATTCTATCCAAGATCTATTTTGAATCAAGGAAAGCAGCAGAATATAGAATGGCCAAAGAACAGAAGAAGAAAAAGAACAAGAAGAAATAACCTATCCTTTGCTATATCGTTCTATTTTTAGCTTTATCCACTAAAAAAACTTTATAACTTATTCCAGGATATTTATAGAACCCAGGAGCAGTCTAGCTGAATCTGAATGTGGAATAACTTGAGGGCAAAGTTTGTAAATTTTCAAAATAATTTTTGGATTTGGTTAAGGCCAATTCTCATATTTAGCTTTCAATTTAGCCTCGATCAGATCGCTGTGTCTTAGTTGGAGCAATTTAGCCAGTTTGTGAACAAAATGGTCTTCGTAGCTGTGGAGCTTTTCATCAGCATAGATTACCTTCCATGCTGCCTCCACAATTTTTTTCTTCTCTTCCTTTGAATAGTTCTCATTGATAAGATGGGTGAACTGCCAGAGGTCAATGCTCTCCTCTCGCTTTCTTTTGGCAATCTCCATCATTTCTTCTGTTGCCTCAGCTGGTATTTCAAAATCTTTCTTAAGGATTGCTTCGACAGTTGATTTCTCGATGGTGCTGAACTCGTCATCTGACCTTGCGACCTCAAGAAGGATAACACAGGTTGCTATTTGAATCCGCTCAGATTCATCTCGCTCTTGAGAATCTAAATCTGTAGTCACTCTCTTAAGTAATCTCTTTTTTAAATTGAACATGATGATACTTTCTTCCTTGGACTATAAGGGTGCGTGCAGGAATAATTCCAACGACATGATAATAAGGCCCTTGTCTTCAGTCAAGGTATTTAGGATTGTTTAGTATGAATTATAGAAAAGAGAAGATCCATGCATCTTTTCCGGTAATCTTAATTTGACACTTCTCTCCTTAATTATTATTCTATTGCAGGATAAGCAAGATAAACCATAGCCATTGAATGCTTGAAGTGTAGCGTTGAAATTTCTATTAATCTTGAGTTGAAGAGATGATAATATGAGTGCCGGCATATTACGGGCTTTGGGGACAGTCCTGCTGGGTTTAATCGTAGTCTGGATAGTCTGGGTAGCGTTCATAGCTACTAAGGTCGAGATGCCGCTCGATAATGCGCAGGTTAAACTGGCAATGAGCGATGTTGAAATTATCAAGATCGTCTTGGATAATCTTTGGGAGGGATATAACCTGGGAGAAGAGCAAAAAGTATATACAATAAAAAGTTATGAAATATTTAAGGAAAAGATAAAAGAAAGAATCGATGAACAAATGGGCGAGATTTCTGTCGGCCTTCCCCAAGGCAAGAATTTCGCCAGCTTTTCCTACAGATGCGATAAGACTTCCTACCATATAGTTGTCGTGGCAAAGGATAAGAAGGGAACAATGATTCATGGAACTCGCGAAAAGATATGGTATGAATGAAAGCGGTAGTCTGATTTAAGGAGGAATACATTGACCGACAAACCTTTCTATTTCGTTGTCTTGAGAAATCCTAGTCGTTTTAACCATAGTAGTTTGGCTGATGCTTTGGCTTCCAGTCTTTCTGTGCTTAAGGTGGATGCAGTCATGCATCTTAAAAATTACTGGGGATTGCTCCACAAAACCCAGGAGATTGAAAAAGCTCAGAAGCTACAAGAGAAGCTAAGGGAGTGGGGGATAGATACTTTTGTGATTTCTACGGCCGAAGTAAAGCAATTACCTGCGGTTAAGGTGCTGAAACAAGCCTCCCTTGAGGAGCATGGACTAGCTTTTGAAGAAGAAGGGCAGAAGAAATCATTGCCGTGGAACAGCTTTGTTCTGGTGGGTGCCGGACAGGTGATAGAGATTGAAACCGTTAAGAAACGAACAGTAGGTGATGGCCATTATGCAAAACACCTTGCAACTACAGGGATAAGCTTTGTTTCTGCTGTGAGAATCAGCGCGGACAGGCATAAGGGGAAGGAGGTAATAGAGAAAAAACCTGGCACGACTTTCCTTCTTGACTTGATTGCTAGAGAAAATTCTGAAAGCATTAGAATTAAAGGTAATTCATTCAACTATTCCTGCCTCGGTGACAAGATGGGGTACAATGTACTCATCAATTTCAAGAATCTGTATCAGGAGATTTCCAATTTCCTGACAGATGTTGTCAAGAATCAAGGTGCCCGGTCTATTGATGCTGACGATATGGCAAAGTTGAAATATATCAGTGAAAACAGCTATGAAAACGAGATGCTGTGGCTTATGCAGTTAACGAGAAAAAGTACCAACTGAAGCCAGCACACATGTTTAAAGTTAATCTGGAAAAAAGGGGATTGAGCTAAAACTCAAATTCCAAACCTAAAACCAGTATTCTTGGAAACGATTCCTCTTCATACAGGTCCCCTGAGTATTCGTTCCAATCAATTTTTAGTTTGGCAAGAAGCATGCCAAGCTATTAAGTAAGAGAGGCAATGAGATTGTAAAATATCTTAACTAGAGACGCAAAAAATCCTCTCTGAACAAATATTTTAATAAGAATGGTTTTGCTAGGGAATCTAAGAATGAGGGTGGATGATTTTTTGATTTAATGAAACTGAAGATAACGAGAGGCTTTTCAGTCTTTCTATTTGAATGTCTTGTCTATCTTACTTTAGAGGGATGCTTCCAGGGACCTGTTATGGCAAATGTTAAACCAGACTTTAGATTGTTCAAAAACATCGTGCTGCCATCCGGAGAAAATGATGTTCCCGAGAATTCAGATATATCTAATGCATTTCGAGCAAACCTGTAGACTTTTCTTTTAGGGGTAATTCCTAACATATATTGTTCGCCCTCTCCGTCTTCACAGACAAGCAAATCATCCCAGGGAGCCATTGTTAGCTGGTCTGGATTTTTAAGAGTTTTTTTGTCATTCAATTCAATAAACAATTCCAGCTTGCCAGGCGATTCGTTCTCCCTATCAGTACCCTCAAAAGGACTTAAGACATAACGCCATATCTGACCTGTACCGGTTTGACCGCCAATCGTACAACCGAAATAAACTACACCATCACTGATGCACAAGCCTTCACCTCGGGCAAAAATCGCAGCGCCTTTTTTATAACCTTGGTAGCGCAGATTATCTTGGTCTGGGTCCACATCATCCAGATCAACCCAATGAACTGTTAGAATTTCGCCTGGCGATATTCTTTGCTTGTCCCAGTTTCGCGTGTTAAACTGAGGCATGTCAACGACTGCAAGGCACTGGAGTCGCCCTCCCTCAGATAAGCGTTTCGCTTTATTAGAGATGAAACGATAGAACAGGCCATCCTTCTGGTCTTCAGTTTGATAGGCAATGCTTCTATCAGGCTCCACCGCAACTCCTTCGTGCACAAAATGTCCCATTGCCTTAAGAGGCAAAGGCTTAGCAATTCTTGGCTCCGCTGATACGGGAACCTCAAAAATATAGCCGTGGTCTTTTTTGTATATTTCTCCAGCTTCTTCAAACGTTTCCTCAGCTGCAAGCCAAGAATTCCAGGGAGTTACTCCACCACTACAATTGCCTAAAGTGCCGGCCAGAGATAAAAATTGGCTTTTGAGCTTTTGAGATTTTGTATCAAATACAAGAGTTGTAGTCGCGCCAAGACAATAATTGCCTCCTTTGCCCTCGTCGTAGATAAGATCATCACGCAATCTCCGCAATAACCGATTAGTTTTTCCAAAAGCTCCAAAAGAAGCTGGCAGTCCAGGCCAGACTTCATGATTACGTAAAATAATTGTCAATCCATCAGGCCCGAGGAAAGACCCCATTCCATCAGGGTAAGCAGGCACATAAAAGCCATCAGTCATCTTCCCGCCAGCACGGGAAATAATCTTATAAGAGAAACCTCTTGGCAGATCGATTATTTTTTTGGGGTCTTTTATTAACGGCCCATATCCAGCTTCATTTGTATCGTTTGAGAGAAGAGAGATTTTAATTTCATCGGCAAAAGTATTTTTCATACATATCAGGCAAAGAAAAGTGATGCCGGATTTTTTCAAGAAAGATCGGCGGTTTATTTTCATACCCTTCATCCTTGTTCGCTTGTTTGGCAAAAGAATAACAGCAAATAATACTAGAGTCAAATTGAGTAGATTCACCCAAAAAATCCGTATGGATACGGTGTAGGCGAAATGACCAAAAATGACTGAGTGTAATTGACCAAGGCAAAAAGCTAAGAACAAGGTAAATAAATGAAATTAGAAGGAATAATGTGGGGTGGGCTAATACACGATCTTAGAACTTTTCTTAGTCATTATAGCTTATCTCACCTGATTCAGGAACTAACACAGTTTGCATAGACTCTGAGCAGATAATCCTTTGTAAGTTTGACTCTTATCTCACTAGGAAAAAAGATTGACAGCTGCTTACCCACTTGATAAGATTTCCAACATCGATGGGGAATTATGACCATTAGGTTGGGTGGATATAAAAAAAAGTTTCCCTCAAATAATTAAAGATAAAAGCTATTTGTCAAATGTGAGAACAATTATATTTTTCTCCTTACGAGCCTCTATGAGATCTGGGATAGACACTGCCATAAAAAGAACGATACTGATATGGATTGCTCTTGCGAGCTTTTTCATAACGCCAATAGCGGGGATAGACTGTGCATCTACTAGCCCCTCAGATCCATCAACACTTCAAAATCATTTTCCATTTAAGAAAGGAAGTCGTGTCCTCTATACGGACCACTATGTCGTTGAATACGATACTATGAAAGAAACTGCACGTGCCATGGTGGATCAGCTAGAGAAGCTAAGTGAGTTATTTCTGAAGACATTTAGTAAAGATTTTGATCTCCAAGTACCTAAAGAAAGGATGAAGGCCTACTTATTCAAAGCAGAAGAGGGATTTCGTCGATACGTTGCCTTCAGAGCTCCTCACATGGTAGATTTTTTTGGGATGTATGATAGAAAAATAAAATGTCTGATTCTTCTCGATCCACATGGGAGCCCTGGATATCATGAGGCTATGAAACACCTGGAATTACTAGAAATTCGCCTTGGAGAGTTCCGTCGACATGTAGAGTTTCATGAACAACGTCTAACAGGGAGAGCGGCAAGTCAGACCATAAGAGGGCAGCGGTGGCTTTATGACCAAAAGAGCAAGTACGAAAAGGCCAAAAAAATGAAGCGAAGAGCCGAGTCTTACTTGAAGAAAATGGCAATCGAAAAGTTTTATATGGCCTCCCTTCATGAAGGAGTGCATCAACTCAGGGACATGACTGACATGTTTTCAGTTGCTCCCTTGTGGCTTGAGGAAGGCCTTGCGGAGTATTTCGCCAATGCTGATTATATTCGCAAAGGATTTATATCCCCCGGAAAGACAAACAAACATGCTTTGATACGGTTTAAAAGAGCTTTCTCCGATGGTAAACTGATTCCTCTGGATAAAATCCTGAGGTGGGGAGTTTCGACTCCCACAAGCCATCAGCTCATTGAAAATGAACAAATTCCAGTGGCATATAGCGAGTTTTGGGCTCTGTTTTACTTCTTCCTCCATGCAGACAAAGGAAAATGGCGAGATTCCTTAATCTTCTATATTAAAGACTTGAAAAAAAACCCACCATCTGGAGAAAATGGAGAACATCATTTGTTGCTGTTTCAAAAGTTTCTATTCAGTGACATAGTTGCATTTGAAAAGTTCTGGATCAAAACAGTTCTGAAGTGGCGTTGATTGCAGGAGTTAACATTTTAAACACATCCAACAATTAGACTTATCCCGATATCACAGACGTGTAACAAAAATCGTTGAATTGTGCTGAAATTATCGTATTTGGATTGAAAAGCAAAAAAGAAGTAAATAGCTGAAAATAGAATTAATAAGGCGGAGTGAGCGAGGGGTCTCGAACCCTCAACCTCTGGATTCGAGTCCTACCTGAGAAGTTGATTTTCCTCTGGTAATTAATTATTTTACTTTAAGCATTCATACGCAAACTTAGGCGATTTTAAGCATTTCCGGTGACAAAGAGGTGGTGCCGAAGCCTTTCCCCTCAAGCTCTTTGTAAGCTTCTTCTCCTAGTACAAGTGTTAAGTTGGTATGGTTTAAATGGGTGAAATAGATCTCTGCTTTTCCCTCTGTTACCACATTCCTTAAGATTTTTAAACTCGTTTTGATGAACGGAAGTCCTATCTGAAACACTTTGTGTTTCAGCAGAAAGGGAAGTGGAGGGACTATTTCTTTCCGTTAAGTGTTATGATTATTTCTTGAGCTTTGGCGATTAGCTCATTAGCAACTTCTTCAGGAATCTTCTTACCTCGTTGGGCTTCTATCTTGTTTATGAACGCCTGAAGGGCATTAATGGCAGAAACATCATTTTTCGGATTGGAATCTTTGAGCACCTTAGTAGCATTATCAAGAGATGCAATTAGGCTATTTTCAGTAGCTTTTGGTAAGTCGTCAGTGGCATCTACTACATCGATGAGGGCTCCCACCATTAACTCTGGAGGCAGGTCATCATTAAGGATAGTCCCGATGCCCTGGCCATCAATGATAGTAGCATTAGCTGGATTTGAAAGGTTGAGATAGAAGGCTTCGTCGCCTTCATAAATGAGGTCATCGATTATCGGGATGGAAACTGTGTTAGCTGTCTCACCAGGGTTGAATGTCAGAGTACCTGAGTTAGCAGTATAGTCCTCACCTGCTATAGCCGTCCCATCAGCGGTAGAGTAATTAACGGTCACGGGAAAAGAACTGGGATTGCTTAGCGACATGGTGAAAGTGGCAGCTCCATCATTCTCATTCACGATCACATCGTTAATGGATAGAGCGGGCTGCGGGTCATTATCAACGATAGTCCCGATGCCCTGGTCATCACTGATAGTAGCATTAGTTGGATTTGAAAGGTTGAGATAGAAGGCCTCGGGGCCTTCATAAAGGAGATCTTCATTTATCGGGACGGAAACTGTGTTAGCTGTCTCACCAGGGTTGAATGTCAGAGTACCTGAGTTAGCAGTATAGT
>JABAOH010145847.1_pt1 | contig 18250 bp, 13 predicted proteins | sample 7062181 | NCBI WGS metagenome assembly JABAOH01 (sample SAMN14538630, study PRJNA623070) | marine sediment metagenome | biome: marine biome [ENVO:00000428]; feature: marine pelagic biome [ENVO:01000023]; material: deep marine sediment [ENVO:00002113]; isolation source: pool of 5 deep marine... | reverse complement strand
GAACGTGCGACGGATGCGGTCGGTCAACGTCGCGAGCGCATCGGCCTCGCCGATGTTGTCGACGCCGGCGGTGCGGTAGTCGAGGGGCGAGTCGGTCATCGGGCGGGGATCTCCGTTCGGTTGTCTGGACGCGCCAACGATACGGGGCGTGCGCGGCGCGGTCAACGCACTGACAGAGATTCGTGGATGCCCGGCTGTGAATCGGTCTAGAAGAAAAGCTCGTCCACGCGGCAGGAGAATCCAGGGACCACCGATTCGCCGTCGAGCGAATCGGCGGCGGTCAGGAGCGCCACGCTTCCGTCCTGGCGGTAGACGCGGACCTGGCGAGCCCGTGGGTCGAGGACCCACGCCGCCCTCACACCGGCTTCCAGCCAGTCGGCGATCTTGGTCAGCACTTCACCGGGGCGATCGTCCGGCGAGAGTACCTCGGCGACCAGGTCCGGCGCCAACTCAGCATAACCCCGCTCGGGGATCGCCCCCAGTCGTGCCTGCGCGACGAAGGCGACATCCGGCGCTCGAACCGTATCCGGATCGCGGGCGATCTTGAACCCGGTATCCTGTCCGAAGACCCGGCCCAACTCCTCGCCCTCCACATGGGAGGTGAGGAGATATGCGAGCCGGTTGGAGACGGCACCGTGGTGCGTCCCCGGAGGCTCCCGTACGACCAGCGCTCCGCGGATCAGCTCGACCTGTTTGTTGGGCAGGGAGAGCCGGGCGAGTTCCTCTGCGGTGATGATTGAACCCGTCGCCATATAATCCAAGCTAGCCTCGCCGGTCACGCTTGCGCCAGAATGATCGCGCCGTGGCATCACCGCGGCGTCAACTCGGTAGACGGTAGGCGGTGGGGCGTTAGACGGAACGTGTCGGTATTGCCTTCAACCGTCTACCGTCTGCCGCTTACCGCCTACCGCAACCCGGCCTCTTGCTATATCCCCGCACGGGGACTACACTTGCGACAATCGTGGAGCGGTTCCCCCGGCTCGCGTTTTCCGTCTGTCAGCATCAATTCACAATGAGATTCAGCTATCTCGCCCTCGCTGGTTTGTTCGTGGCCCTGGCTTCGCCGCTCCCCGCCCAGGTGCCCGACACCGCCGCGATCATCGAGCGCGTGCGCCAGGAGCTCCAAAGCGGCCGCATCAGCCCCGAGGAGGTCCGGGCGCGGATCCGCGCCGCCGGTCTGAGCGACGAGGAGGTGCGCCGCCGCCTGCGCGAGCTCGGCTATCCCGAGAGCCTGCTGGACCGTTATCTGGGGGCCGGGGTTGCACCGGTTGGCGCGCCGAGCCTCAGCGCGGCCCAGCTGGAGCAGGTGCTTCGCCGGCTCAGCGTGCCGGCGCTGGGCGAGCTGCTGTCGGCCGACAGCCTGGCCCTTCTATTGGCCGACACTCTGGCCCCCGACACCATCACCCTCGCCGCCGGGCGCGTGGGTCTGCCCATCTTCGGCAAGAGCCTGTTCGAGCGGGCCACGACCCAATTCCGACCGGTGACGATGGGTCCCGTGCCGCCCAACTACCGTCTGGGCCCGGGCGATGAGCTGGTGCTGATCCTGAGCGGGGATGTGGAGGAGATCAACACGCTTCCCGTCACGCGCGAGGGTTATGTAGTGATCCCGAACGTGGGTCGGGTCCCCGTTAACGGGCTCACGATGGAAGAGCTGCGCAGCGCGCTCTTCACCTACCTGGGCCGCGTCTACTCGGGCGTTATGCGCGGGCCGGAGGCGACCACCTTCTTCGACGTCTCGATCGCCACGCTGCGCCGCAACCAGGTCTTCGTCATCGGCGAGGTCGAGCAGCCGGCGGCCTACGAGGTGACGTCCGTGGCCACGGCGCTACAGGCGCTCTACCAGGCCGGCGGCCCCACGGAGCAAGGTAGCTTTCGCGACATCCAGATTCGGCGGGGAGACCGGGCCATAGCGGTGCTTGACATCTACGAGTACCTGACGCGAGGGGCGGCCACGGGGGACATCTCCCTTGATCAGGCCGACGTCGTATTCGTGCCGGTGAGAGGCCGTCGCGTGACCATCGACGGCAACGTGGTGCGGCCGGGTGTCTACGAGCTCAAGGAAGGTGAGGGTCTGCGCGCGCTGATGGAGCTGGCGGGTGGCATCGAGCCGGAGGCCGATCTGCGGCGGGTACAGATCGACCGGATCCTGCCGCCGCAAGAGCGCGAGCTTGGGGTGCAACGTGCCCTGTTCGATGTGAACGTGGCCGCGATTCTCGAGCGTGAGGGTGAGTTCGTTCCGCTGGAGCCGGGCGACAAGGTGTATGTGTTCGCGGTCTCGGAGGAGCGCCGCAACACGGTGACCTTACGCGGGAACATCTGGGCGCCGGGCGTCTACGAGCTGGCGCCGGAGATGCGACTGTCCGACCTCATCGACAAGGCCGGCGGCTTGAAGGACGACACCTATCTGGGGCGCGCCCAGATCATCCGTCTCGATCCGCTGGATCTCTCCCAGAGCGTCGTCGCCGTACCGCTGACCGGCGAGGACGACCCGCTGCTGCAAGAGTACGATGAGGTTGCGGTCTACTCGGTGGCGGATTTCCGGGAGCGGCGCTTCGTCACCATCTACGGCGAGGTGCAGGAGCCCGGCGTCTATGAGTTCCAGGAGGAGATGACGCTCCGCGATCTCGTGATGTTGGCCGGGGGGCTGCGCGACAACGCCTATGTGCTCGAGGCCGAGGTCGCCCGGATCGTGGACGAGGCGGACGAGACGGGCGACCTGACCGAGGTGCGGACGGTGGCGCTGGACTCGACCTACGTGTTCGCCGCCTGGGCCGAGCAGCGCCGGCGCGCCGTCCCGCCGGGCAACGGCGACGGGCCGCGGGCCGCTGCCGATGACTTCACACTGCGGCGCTACGACAACGTATTCATCCGCCGCCGTCCGGGTTGGGAGCTGCAGCGCACCATCACCGTGACCGGTGAGGTGGGCTTCCCGGGTGTCTACGCGCTACAGCGGAAAGACGAGCGGCTGACCGAGGTGATCGAGCGAGCGGGAGGCCTCACGTCGGAGGCGTACGCGGCGGGCGTCCGCTTCTTCCGGCGCCAGGAGATGAGAGGGCAGGAAACGGATACGCTGACCCGTGTCAACGTCGACCTGCCGAAGGTGCTGGCCTCACCGGGGCGCGGCGAGAATCTCATCCTGATGGATGGCGACTCGATCCACATCCCCGAGTACCTGCCCACGGTCCGAGTGGAAGGCGCGGTGCTGTTCCCGGTGAGCGTGTTGTACGAGCCCGGAGCGAGCCTCGATTACTATATGGAGAACGCGGGTGGCTTCGCCCGGGACGGGGACAAGGGGCGCACGCGGGTCGAGTACGCGAACGGGTCGGTTCGGACTGTAAAGCGGTTCCTGTTTTTCAAGTCTAAACCGCGGCCTAGCCCCGGCAGCCGTGTTTTCGTCCCGGTGAGACCCCCGGGCGAGGGGACCAATTGGGGCGCCGTGATCCGCGATGGCGTGGCGCTGATCACGGGTTTTGCCACCGTGTATGCCCTGCTCGAACGGGGCTAAACCCTCTCCATCCGGAGGGAGGCAAACGGCGACGTTGGGCCTGGCGCTCGGGTCGATCGTGACGGGCGCCTTGCCTCTTGCTCTCAAAGCGCCTGCCGTTCTTCGTGGTCGATCGTTGTCAGAGGCGGCGCCGATTGGTGGCTGAGCGCCTCGGCGACGGCCGACAAGCGCCGCCCCACACGCATGCGTGATCCGGTATTCGTGGTCGGTATGCCGCGCTCGGGCACCACGCTCGTTGCTCGGATGCTGAGCACGCACAGCGGTCTGGCCATTAGTCCCGAAACCCACTACTTCACCAAACACCACGATCGCTTTGAGCAGGCGGGTGGCCTCGCTGATCGGGACGCCGCCCGCGACTTTGTGCAGTACCTGCTGAGCACTCGCGAGTTAGCCGACTTCGGATTCACAGAGCCAGAACGCCAGCAGATCCTGGCGCGGGTGAGTCAGACGCCTCGACCCAACGATGCGACCGTCCTGCGCAACGTGCTGGAGGCGTACGCACAGAAGCAGGCGAAACCTTGGGTGGGGGAGAAGACTCCTGAGCATCTGCGACACGTTCCCAAGCTGGCTGATCTGTTTCCCGATTCGCGATTCGTCTGCGTGATCCGGGACGCCCGCGACGTGAGTCTCTCGTGGCGCGGCGTGCCGTGGAACCGCGGCGACGTGTTGTACCACGCGTGGCTGTGGCGGCGATACTCGCGGTTGTCCACGGCCTTAGCGCACCGCTACCCAGAGCGTTTTCTCGAGGTACGCTACGAAGACCTAGTTCAGGACGCTGAACCGGTTCTTCGAGAACTGTGCGGTTACCTCGGTCTCCCCTTCGAGCGGGGGATGCTGCGGTTCCAGGCTTCGCGGGAGCTGACCTTCGATCCGACGCGGGAACCTTGGAAGGCGAGGGCCGCAGACGCCCTCGATCCGCGCCGGGCGATGAGGTGGCGGCGGGAAATGCCGCGGGAAGAGGTCATCGTCGTGCAGGTCGTCGCCGGGCGAGAGTTGGCACGGCGGGGCTATCCGCCCGGAGAAGTGGGGTGGGACCTACTCGCGCACGCGAAGGCCTGTTGGAAGATGCTTCAGGGGGGCGGGGAATGGCTGCGAGACAAGCTGCAAGCAAGGAACGGCAGCCGTGAGAGCGGGAAAGCGGCGTGAACCGGCTCCAAGGTCGAGCGCTGATCACGACGTTGCTGCGCGGCGCCGGCATCGCGTTCGTGATTCAGGCGGCCGGAACTCTGCTGAAATACATCTCGCAGGTGCTTTTTGCCCGCTGGACCGGTCCCGCCGAATACGGGGCATACGCCTACGTGTTCAGCTGGACCCAGCTCCTGGCGGTCCCCGCCGGGTTGGGGCTCACCACTGGGGTCCTGCGGTTCATCCCCGAATATCTGACCCGCGGGGATTGGACGCGGCTGCGTGGCCTCCTGCGGCGAAGCCGCCAGCTCACGCTGGGGGTCGGCCTGGGGTTAGCTGCACTGATCACGCTCGTCCTTCCCTGGGTGTCGAAGGGTGTGCTTCGAGTCGACACCTCGACGCTGCTGATCGGCTTGTGGATCGTCCCGCTAGTGGCGTTGGTGCAGCTCGATCAGGAGATGGCCCGGGCGACGAAGCGAATCGCGGCCGCGTACCTGCCTCCCTTCGTCCTTCAGCCCGCGCTGGCGCTGGCGATATGCGGCGCGATCCTCGCCGCCGGGGCCCGGCTGTCCGGGACGGGCATATTGGCCGCCGTTGGTCTATCGTTCGCGCTCACCTTCACGCTTCAGGTCTGGTGGCTTCGACGTGGTCTGCCGGCGGCGGCCGTTTCGACCGCCGCCAGTTACGAGACGCGGGAATGGCTGCGGGTATCTTTTGCCCTTCTCTGGATCGCCGGCTTCTTGATCGTACTAAACCAGGCTGACCTAATCATGATTGGGCTGCTTCGAGGCTCGCGAGACGCCGGCATCTACAACGCAGCGACTCGCACCGCACGCCTCGTAGGCTTCGTCCTCGTCGCGGTCAACGCAATGGCCGCGCCGATGATCGCCTCCTTGAGCGCACGGGGAGAGCGAGAGATGCTTCAGGGCCTGGTGCGTGCAGCGACGCTCTGGATGCTCTGGCCGTCCGTGTTGATCGCCTTAGGGTTCATCTTTTTTGGCGACGTGATCCTGAGTTTGTTTGGCGCAGAGTTTATCGAGGGCCGGGCTGCGCTGACGATCTTGGCCATCGGCCAGGTAGTGAATGCCGCCGCCGGTCCAGTCGGTTATCTACTGATCCTGACCGGTCACCAGCGCGATACGGCGCGGGTCTACGGTTGGAGCGCCCTCATCAACGTGCTTCTAAACATCTTGCTGATTCCACGCTGGGGGCTGGTCGGCGCTTCCTGCGCTACCGCGATCACCATGGCCCTGTGGAATGCCTGGCTGTTTTTACTGGTGCGAAAACAGCTGGGAATCATTACGTTGCCTGTCCCGATCTTCAAAAGGCCACGTCGCGCGTGAAGGCAGGGCGGCTCGCGTCCAGCTGAGCGGACAAACTTCAACGCACGCATGGATCTCCGCATTAGTCAAATCTGCTTCGGAAGCCCCTGGCCTCCTCGCTATGGCGGCGCGATCCGCATGTCGCAGCTTGCCAAGAGGTTGGCAGAGCTCAGCGAGCTACAACTGATCGTCTTTCCCATCGAGCGTGATCGAGTCGATGAGGTAGCTACACGAGAACACCTCGCTCTTGGCCCGGCCGAGGTGGTGGTTGTGGACCGACGCCACGAATCGAGGGCCGGGAAGGTGATTCGCTACCTGCGGGCGTTGCGCCGCGGCGAGGCACCCGCCTCACTACAGTTGGGCGCCGGGTCGCGGCGCCAGATCGAGGCTGCCGTCAGCGCTTGGCGGCCTCGGATCGTGCTTCTGGAGTACAGTTATTTGGCCGCGCTCATTCCGTCGTTACGGGAGCGACATCCGGCGGCCCGGTATGTAGTGGATTGCCACAACGTGGAGTCTTCAGCCCTTCAGCAGTTTGCGCGCGCACCGCTGACGCGCGCGCAACGCATTCGCTACCGCATCGCGGCCACCGCCACGGCCGCGGCAGAACGGCGCTACCTGCCGCTAGCCGACGCTCTGTGGGCCTGCTCGGAAGCTGACCGGCGGCAGCTTCGGGAGTTGACGGGGCCGAAGGTGCCAATCGAACTTGTGCCCAATCCGTTGTGGCCCAGAGCTGCCGCAACAGTGAGCCAGCCGGTGCCGGCGAGCGCGGGCCTCGTAGGCGACTTCTCGTATCCTCCGAACCGCATCGCGGCCGAGTGGCTCATCGACCAATTGCCGCGAGTCGCCGCGGCGGTCTCGGAACCCCGTCTCTTCTTGATCGGGCGGCACCCGAGTCGCAAGATGCGAAAAGCGGCGAGCGGCGGAGGGTGGGTAGTGGTGACGGGCGAAGTAGAGGATCCCGCGGAGTGGCTCGCTCGGGTGCAGCTCGTCACCATTCCGCTGGTGCAAGGCGGGGGCACACGATTGAAGATTCTGGAGGCTATGTGTCTGGGCAAAGCCGTGCTGGCGACGCCCAAGGCTGTGGAGGGACTCGCTTTTCAGGATGGGGTGCACCTACGGATCTCTGAGCTCGAACACTTCGTCGACGCTTGGGTGGAGTTGTTAGACGACGTCGCTGCCCGCAGAAAGTTGGAAGAAAATGCGGGGGCGGTATCGTTTGCCGGACTGGAAGCATTTCAATCGTCCGTGCGCACCGCCGTGGACCACGCCGTTGGCTCGGGCGAAGGGTGACGCTGTGGCCTATCAGTCAAGCGGTTTTGCGATACGTCTTCCGTTTTGGGTCGCCTTCCCTCGCGCTTGGAAGCCCGCTCTGGACGGTGCCTGTCTTATCGCGCTGTTGGCGACGCTGGTGGCGGGTCAGCTGGTTCGCGTTCCCGTCCTTTCAACGGCCGTAAAGAGCGCACCGCTACTGGCGCTCGACCTCGCCGTCGCCGCCGTATGGTTCGCGCTCGTCGCCCGCGTGGTCTTGCGCAAGTCGCGCTTACCACGGGATCCGATAATCGCGTTCGCGGCGCTCTTCGCCGCCTGGGCGATTACGGGCGTGGTAGGAAGCGCGGTGCGCTACAACCTCACCGTGCAGCAGACCGCCTTCAGCTCCGCCTACCTAGCCCGGTGGCTCTTCTACCTGGGCGTGTACGTTTGGGTGGTGTCCTTGCCCACGCGCTTTCCTGCCACGGCGATCGTCAACGGTCTTCGCACGACCATTCTAGCCTTCGCAGTTTTTGGAATTCTGCAGTCCGCCTTTCTTCCTAACCTGGCGTTCATCATCTATCCGGATGCAGTGCCCTATCAAACTTGGGACGTCCAAGGCCACCGGCTGGTCTCGACGTTCTTGGATCCGAATTTCGCGGGAGATTTCATCGCCATCGGTATTCTGCTCACGCTGCCGCGGGTCGTGCGGGGGCGCCCCCGAGATCTAGGGTTCTTCGCGCTGCTGTTCGTGGCGCTGTTCCTCACAGCCTCCCGGGGCTCGGTGGCCAGCATGCTGATCGGAGCGGCGTTGGTGCTGCTCGCTCTCGGCAAACGAAGAGTTCTGCAGGCGCTTCCCCGGTTGACCGGCCTCACCGCGGCCGGAATCGTCCTTTTCCTCTTGACGTCCCCGTTTGTCGGGGGGCGTGGTCTTCTAAACGCGGCGACCAGTTACCTTCAAGCCTACAACAAGCTGACTGTCGCGGACTGGTCGGCGCTCCAGCGCCTCTGGTCGTGGCAGAAGAACATCGAGATTATCGCGGAGCATCCGATCCTTGGTATTGGGTTCAACACGCTGGGCTTTGTCCAGGAACATTTCGGCATGCACCGGGTCGACAACTCGGCGTTCGGGCTGGACGGGGGAATCCTTTTCGTCGCGAGTCTGACGGGCCTGATCGGTCTGGGACTGTACCTGTCGATCGCGATCGTCGCGGTACGCCGGGGATTCGCGTTGACGCGCGACCGGCGAGCGCCGCGCGCGGTGCGCGAGCTCGGCGCGTCGGTTGTCGGAGTAACCGGTTTGTGGCTCGTTCACGGCTTCTTTGTGAACACCCTCTTCTACGCCTTCCTGATGGTCACCATCTGGCTGTTATGGGGAAGCGTTTCCCTTTGGTGGCGCGCGCTTCAAAACGGAGGCAACGCGTGAGACTCGCCGTGGACGCCCGGATGATTGAGCAATCTGGGATCGGGCGCTATTTGTGCGAGTTGTTGCAACGCCTCCAGGGCTATGCGCCGGAGTTGAGACTGATATTGGTGGGTGATCCGGCGACGCTAGGTCCGAGGGGTTGGCACTCGGAACTGCGCCGGTTTCGCGCGCCCACATACTCCCTCCGCGAGCAAGTGGTAGGCGCTCAGGTATTCCGTACATTACGGGCGGACCTCGTACTCTTTCCGCATTACAACGTGCCGCTCCATGTGGGCTCGCCGTTCGTAGTCACTGTTCATGATCTCACGCAGCTTCGCTTTCCTCAGACGTTTGGCCGGCTGCGCTCCCGTCTGGCTCGGATGGTGATGGGCCGTGCTGTGCGCCGGGCACGGCGTGTGATCACCGTGTCGGATACGACGCGAGTTGACTTAGAGCGGGCTTTTCCGCAGGCGCGAGGACGGATTTCGCGCGTGTACAACGGGGTCGCGGAGGTATTTCGACCGTTAAGCCGGGCAGACGGGGACGCGTTCCGCCGACAGCGGGGCTTGCCCGCCCGCTATGTGGTCACGGTCGGAAACCGAAAGCCCCACAAGAACCTTGAGGTCGCCGCGGACGCCATGCGGTGGGTGCACCGGGCGATGGGGGACGTGGGTTGGGTTGTCGTGGGCCGACGTTTCGCGAAACGCGACCCGGTCGATGCGAGACGAGAGGAATTGGGAAGTGCGTTGGTCGAGTATCCGCACCTCAGCGATGCGGAGCTGCGGCATGTCTACGCCGCGGCGACCGCGCTTCTCATGCCGTCACGGTGGGAAGGATTCGGACTGCCTGCGCTCGAAGCGATGGCGTGTGGCACACCCGTGGTCGTTGCGGACATACCGGCGCTCGCCGAGGTTGTGGGAGCGGCGGGCGTCCGCTGCGACCCTGGAGATGTGCCGGCCTTCGTCGAGGCGCTAGGCCGTATCGTGGCCGACCGGGAATGGCACGCTCAGCTCAGCCGCAAGGGAGTGGAGCGGGCGCGCCAGTTCAATTGGGACGTCACGGCCGAACAGACTTGGTCTATCTTGTGCGAAGCGGCGGGCGCAACGTTCCACCGCCCTCTCGCCACGGCCTCCGGATGAGCGCTAGAGACGTGCTGCCAATCTTCTTGTCGGAGAGGCCGGTGGACGACGCGAGCGAGAGCCCGGCTCGTCAGCGCTGGACGCGCCGGCGGTTTCTGGGCGCAGCCGCGAAGGCGGGAGCTGTCGCTTGGGCCTCCGGGGTCGGAGGCTGCCTGCGGACACTCACCGCTCCGTCGCTCAACTGTGGCCGCGGCGCCGATAAGGCCGACCTGCCGAACTTCGTGATGATTCTGGCGGACGACCTCGGGTACGGTGACCTCGGGTGCTTCGGCCAAAGCCTGATACAAACTCCTAACATCGACGGTATCGCAGCTCAGGGAGTCCGGCTCACCGACTTTTACGTCCCGGCTTCGGTCTGTACGCCCACGCGCGCCTCGCTGCTGACCGGGCGTTACCCCGTGCGCACCGGCATGACGTGGGCGCTCGCGCCAGGCGACACTCAGAGCTTGCCCGAGAGCGAGCTGACGTTGGCAGAGGCGTTACGTCAAGAAGGATACGCGACGGCCTGCATCGGGAAGTGGCATCTGGGTCATCACTCGTCGGAAAACTTACCGAATAATCATGGCTTTGAGTATTTCTATGGGATTCCATACTCGCACGACTTGGAACCGCTTCCGCTCTACCGGAACGAACAGGTATTGACGGCGTCTGCGAATCCCACCGCCTTCCTCGTCGATCTGGTTAGCGAAGCGACGGCCTTTATCAAGCGTGCGGGCGACCGGCCATTCTTTCTTTATCTGCCTCACATTATGCCGCATATTCCATTGACGGTACCGGCTGAGTTCGTGGGCAAATCGGCGGCGGGTATTTACGGCGACGCAGTCGAGTTGCTGGATTGGTGCGTCGGCGAAGTGCTGCGTGCCCTCGCGGAGCAAGGGGTAGATAGAAACACGGCTGTCTGTTTCACGAGCGATAACGGGCCGCGCGGGGGGATCAACGGCGGGAGTGCCGGCCCGCTTCGTGGTGGCAAGTGGTCGGTATACGAGGGTGGAGTTCGCGTGCCCTTCGTTTTCCGCTGGCCTGCGATGATACCGCCGTCAACCGTCAACGCCACGCCGGTCAGCATCCTCGACCTGCTGCCAACCTTCCTCGACGTCGCCGGTTGCACCACCGCGCCCGGACCGCTCCTCGATGGAACCAGCGCCCTGCAGGTGCTAGGCGGATTCGAGAGTCGGCTGCATGATCGACTCTACTTTTTGGACGCCGATCAGATCGTCGCCATCCGCGCCGGCCGCTGGAAGCTCCACCTACCGCGGTCGGGACAGCCGGCGGAACTCTATGACCTCGAGGCCGACATCGGGGAGCGGGTGAACCTGGCGGGCCAGCAGACAGAAGTGGTCACGGAGCTGGAGAATGAGGCTCAACGCTGGAGGTTGGACGTGAGGGCGGGGCCAAACTGATTCAAGCTGGCGGAGCTTGCAGGAGCCTTCCCGAGGTTTGATTTCTAAGCGGTCGTCTCCAAAGCTAGAGCTCCAGCTCGTCCAAAGAGATCTGAGGGGTGGGTGGCGGCGACTACCGGCGGGTGAAGCCCCAGAGCCTACCCGAAATGCGCCTTGCATTTCTCCGCGATCAAGTTTGAGATCGCGGTCTTGAACCGCTGGGTGCTGAATTGCTCGGCGTGAGCGCGGATCTTGTGAGGGTCAAAGCGACTGCGGGTGCGCTCGAGCCGTCGCACCGCTTCGGTCAGCGACTCGGGGGTTTGGCTGGCAAAGAGCACACCGGTCGCGTCGTCGCGATAACGTTCTGGCCTATCGCGTCCGAATCCATCGATGGGCACCACGGTCTCGAGGGCGCCGCCTTTGGCGTAGGCGATCACGGGCTTCCCGCAGGCCATGGCCTCGAGCGGCACAATCCCGAAGTCCTCTTCGCCGGGGAACACGAGGGCTCGACAACGCGAGTAGGCTTCCTGCACCTCGCTGTCCGACTTCCACCCCAGGAACTCGATGTTGGGGCGCGAAAGGCGCTTAAGGCGCTTCTCATCCTGCCCGGAGCCAATAATTCGGAGCGGCCAACCTAGCCGGTTGAACGTTTCGATCGCCAAGTCCACGCGCTTGTAGGGCGCGAAGGCCGTCACCATTAAGTAGTAACCCTCATCGTGCTCCGAGACCTCGAATCTCTCTACGTCGACGGGCGGGTAGATGACGGTGGCGGACCGTTTGTAGTACCTGCGGATACGCTCTGCCACGTGTTTGGAGTTCGCGACGTAGGAATGGACACTCCGACTGGTCGAGACATCGGTCTTCTGCAGCCATGGCCGCACCACTCGCATGCCAATCCGGACCGGGAGGCTGGCCCGCCCGCGACCGAAGTACGCGTCATACTGGTCCCACACGTACCGCATCGGAGTGTGGATGTACGAAATGTGCAAGGCACCCTCCGGTACCCGCACGTTTTTGGCTACGCAGTGGCTGGAACTGAGGATCAGATCTGTTCCGGTTAGTTCGAATCGATCGATGGCCAGCGGGAAGAGCGGGAGGAAATGCCGATACCTTGTGAGGGCGAAAGGGAGGCGCTGGATGAAGCTCGTGTGTATTCTGTGCGCTTCGATGATGGACGAGACGCTCCCCGGCGAATGAAGGAGGGTGTAGATGTCAGCCTCGGGAAGAAGCTCGCAGAAAGCTTCCAGACATCTTTCACCTCCCCTCATACCCGTGAGCCAGTCGTGAACGATTGCGACTCTCATGCGGTGTTGGTCCCTGAGCGTGGATCCCGCGAGTGCCGCCGTACCTTCGACCGTTGGATTGGCAAACGCAGCGTTGGGTCAGAGGTGTACCGAGGGTCGACAGCGGTCCGAGCCTTAGGCGCTCGACTGAGCCGCTGCGGAACTAACGGCCGAGATTGTTAAGTCGTCCCGCCGACTGTCTACAAGGAGCCCCGAGCCGTGATCACGGCGGGCAGGGACTTCAGAAGTATTTTCAAGTCGGTCCAGAAGGAACGCGCTTCGATCCCTTCCAGCTCCACGAGCGTTCGGTCAGGGTAGCCGATGCGGCTGCGCCCCTGAATTTGCCAGGCACCCGTGATCCCGGGCTTCACCGATAGGAACCGCTCCGCGCTTCGGCCGTACCAATGTAGCTCTTCCGGCACGATCGGGCGCGGGCCTACCAGCGACATCTCGCCTCTTAAGACGTTGATCAGCTGGGGCAACTCGTCGAGGCTGCTTCGGCGGAGGAAACGGCCAACTCGGGTGACCCGGCCGTCAAGCTCCAAAGGGATCTTGTAGTCGTGCTGTTCGTAGAGTCGTCGCAGCACCGGGTTCATCTGAAGATCTTCATGTGCCCCCAGGCGCATGGAGCGGAACTTTAGGCAGCGAAAAACATTGCCGCCCTTTTCCAGCCGCTCGTGCCGAAAAAAAACGGGCCCCGGGGACTCGAGCTTGATCGCGATGGCGATGGCGGCCATGGCCGGCGCCGCGAGCGTCAGGGTGACTGCGGACACCGCAAGATCCAAGGCGCGCTTGGCGGATTGGTACGCCAGCGATTCCCGCCTGATCCCGCGGATATAACCGTCGCCGATGGGACCTGGCCGGGAGACCTCGACGTTCGCTTGTTCCTGCGAGTCTTCGCCTCGGGGCGTGGCAACCGGGTATGAGAATTCGCCGGTTTCCACGGTGCCCGCCGGAGGCGCGGGCACGCGAATTCGTCTGGTCCCATGCGATCGGGGTGATGCGGCGCCCTGCGGATGGGTCTCAGCCATGACTATGGAGGTTAGCGGCACCTGGGGAGAAGCACGCCTGTAATGGCACTTAGGCGAGCATGCTAACGCCAACGTCAAGGGCTGTCAAGGCTTACGGTTATTGCGGCGGCCGCCGACATATTTGCCAGGCACGCCACCCACGGTCAGCGCTTCGGGGATCAAGGCTTGGTCAGGACGTTGCACGGGCGGGAGAGCCGCGCTGGCCCACTCTGACTCCTGGCCGTATCTTCGCGGCGATGCGAACAGCGAGCTCGACAGCGACCGGGACATGGGAGGGCGACCGGATGGGTGGTTCGGTTAGCGCCTATCTGTCTTCGAGGTTTGGTCCCGACGTCGGTCGCCGCGCCCGAGCTTCGACTCTTCTTTGCCTCGGCCTTATCGGGCTATCGGCTGGCCCGGCGCTGGGCGCGCAGCACCGCTCGACGCGTGTCGCCCAGCAGGATATTGCAGAGGATAACGGGCGGCAATACGCCTCACCGTACTTGTCCCTGGGCCACTGGGCTTACGACTACATCGACTTGCTCGTCGCCCGCGGGCTCGTCCGGGGTCTTCCACCGCTGGTTCAGCCTTACCGCAGGATCGACGTCGCCAACGCCGTCCTGGCCGCCGAGGCCGAGGGGCAGCTCTCCCGAGAGGAGATGGAGTGGGTCGCGGCGATCAAGCGCGAGCTGGCCGACGAGGTGGAGCTGCTGAAGGATGGGCGGCCGCAAGAGGTGAGCTTCCACGCGGAGGCGGGCGTCGGAGTCAAAGCGCTCAGCCATACCCACCGCGACCCGCTGAGGCCTGAGGGGGACGAGAATCTATTCCCGACCTTAAAACTGTATCTCTACGGCGCGGCGCCACTGGTGGCCGGGGTCGTGGGCGGGCGTTGGGACAACCATCTGCTGAACGACCCCCAGTTCCCTGGTGGACAAACGATCGAGTTCCGCGCCTGCGATCCCTTCGTGGATCAGTGTGCCTATCGCCCGGAAGAGGCGTACATCGAGCTGCAGCTCCCCTACGCTCGGCTGTTCTTTGGCCGTACCTATCGGAACTGGGGCCTTCCCGGAATGCAGGGGCTCCTCATCTCGGACTACGCGTACAGCTACGACCACATCGGTTACCGGTTCGGCAGCGATCGTATATCGCTGAGCGGGTTGTATGCGCCGTTCAGCGATTTCGCCGGCGACACAGCACGCCACTTTGCCTCTCACCGCTTCGATTGGCTGGTTACCGACAATCTGTTGATATCGGGCAGCGAGTCGGTGGTGTTCGGAGGTGAAAACCGGCGGATCGAATTCAACCTGATCAACCCGGTGACCGTTTGGGAGATCAGCGGTGGCGGCGAAGGGCGGGAGCGCAACGCTTTCGGGCTGCTCGAGCTGTGGTGGCGTATCTACGATGACCTGGTCACCTACGGTGCGTTTCTCGTTGATAACACCTCGGTGGGCGACGAGGAGGAGGGCAAAGAGTCAGGGTTCAACCAGTACGCGGCGGCTTTCAGTCTCCAGCTACCTACGGTGGGGTCGAACCTATCGCTGCGTGGAGACTTCACGGTAGTCAGCAGCCTCGCATATCGAAGTCGCATCGACTTCTTCGAGTTCTACACCCTCGATAACATCGGTCTGGCGAGCGACAGGACCGACGCCGTTGTCGTGTCTCTACAGGCGGATTGGTTCCCGCGGCCGCGTCTGGCGTTGAAACCCAGGCTCGATCTCATGTGGAAAGGCGAGGACGACATCACGGACCCCTGGCCGGCCGATGCGTTTACCGGACATGATCCATTGCTCGTGGGCACGATCGAGAAGACGATCCGACCCAGCATCGGCGGTCGCTGGCACAACTCCTGGGCGGAGTTGCGTTGGGACCTCGGAGCAAACCTCGTGAAGAACGAGGGCAACGTGGCGCGGGATTGGGGGCTAAAAGGGGTCGGGCGGATCGAGCTGGAGCTCAGGCGGATGTTCTAGTACTTGGCCAGCTGATCATGTGTTCGCATCGGCGCGCCGTTCGCGCTTCGCAGCCGCCTACCAGTAGAACACGAAGCGGCCGTGGCCGCCGTCGAAGTTTAGCCCGCGGTCGTCACCATCCAAATCGAGGTTCGACCCGAGCACCAGCAGCGCCGCGCCTCGGAAATGCCAGCCGAGATCGAGGCGAAGCCGCGTGTGATCGCGGTTCAGCAGCTGTCCGGGCACGCGATCGTCACCGATCACCTCTGGCAAGAAGAAGTCGAGGCCGAGCTCGGCCCGCAGACCGCCGGGTGATCGGTAGATCAGCCCCGCGCGGCCCGACCAGCTTCGATCCTCGTAGTCGATGCTCGGTGCCACGGTCGTGTCCGGACGGACGCGGTCTTCGGTGCGCCAGGTCCGAGTCAGCCACCCCTCCGCCGTGAAGCGGTCGCGGAATCGGTGGATCCCGTAGAGTCCCAGCTGCCAGGTCTTCTCGGTGAGGTCGAAGTCGTCCTCCGGCCGACCCTCGGACAGTCGTTCACGCCCGAGGCGGGCGCGCACCCAGGTGCCGAAGCCGCCCAGGGCGGTTCGGCGCGAGGGCTTCCACTCGAGTAAGCCGCCGCCATACGCGTAACGCTCGTCCTGGATGAATCCCACGCCTGGCGACGTTTGTGACTCGACCTGGAGGCGTGTCGGCGTGAGGGCGAGGCCGTAGCCTTCCAGGCGAAGCTGGTTTCCAAGCGGGAGGTCGAGGGCGATCCGCGCCGTGTAGGGGTGCGACCGGTAGTCGAGCGTCGTATCTGCGATGAACGCCGCGATCTCCAGCCCCTGGTAGACCAGGTCCGAGAACAGGTCGAGTGCCGCGAGCGAGACGGAGAGCGAGCCTGAACCGAGCGACGAGCTGAAACCGATTTCCATGTCCGACTCGGGCTTCTCCGAGTTGAGGGTACCGACCAGAAATATGCGGGCGCGGCCAGCGAGGAGCTTTCTCTGTAGCCGCAGCCGGACTAGGCTGCGCTGCGCCTCCAGCGTCTCTTGATGTGTCAGCTGCGCGGCCGCGCCCCAGGCCTCGCCGAAGGCGATGGAGGCCTTGAACTCGGCGTTGACGACCAGCTGCAGATGGTTGATGCTTCCCGCCGACGCGCGGAAGCCGTTCTCGCGGCTATACCACTCATAGGTTTCAGGAAGCGCCGAGGCGAACGAGATGAGGTCGATGGAGTATTCGTTGTCCTTCGTCTCGTTGAAGCGCTGCAGAATCCCTAGGTCGCTGGTACGGCCGAATGAGCTGCCGCCGCGATCGAGGATGGCGAACCAGGCCTGCTCTTCCCAACCTCGTAGTGTGGCGTGGGGCGCAAGAGTGGAATCGACCTGTGCCGCCACCGTTGTCGAGAGCGCAACGAGAAGAGTGACGGAAGTGAAGCACGCGCTGAAGACATGAACCTGTGGGCCGATCGTTCGGTCACTCGTGCGGAGGTTCAATGTCACACCCTCCTGAGCGACTTCAATCGCGGTAGAAGTGAGCGATCTGCGAGGACACATAGCGCTGCTGCTCTTCCGACAGCGCCGGGTAGATGGGCAGCGCCAGCGTTTCCCGGGCCGCCGCCTCGCTATGCGGAAGGTCGCCCTCCGCGTAGCCCAGCTCGCGAAAGCAATCTTGCAGGTGCAGCGGGATGGGATAGTAGACCTCCGTGCCCACCCCCTGATCGGTGAGGTGGGCCCGCAGCGCGTCGCGCCGTGGCGCGCGAATGACGAATTGGTTGTAGACATGGCCGGGCGTGTCCGCCAGGGTCACGATCGTGTCGGCCAGGCCGGCATCAGCGAACAGCTGGCGGTAACGCTCGGCATTTCGACGCCGCGCCGCCGTCCACTCGGGCAGGTGGCGTAGCTTGACGCGCAGCACCGCCGCCTGGAGCGCGTCGAGTCGAAAGTTCCCGCCCACCTCGCTGTGATGGTACTTGCCACGGCTGCCGTGGACACGAAGACGGCGGATACGTTCGGCGAGTTGCTCGTCGTCGGTCACGACCATGCCGCCGTCTCCGGCGCCGCCCAGGTTCTTCGTGGGATAGAAGGAGAAGCAACCGCAGCCGCCGCCCCCGCCGGCCCGGCGACCCTTCTCGTCGAAGGCGGCGATCGCCTGTGCCGCATCCTCGACGAGCGCGATCCCGCGATCGCGACTCGCCTCTAGAAGAGGATCCAGATTGACGCACCGCCCGAACAGGTGAACCGGGATGATCGCCCGGGTTCGCTCGGTTATCGCGGCGATGGCCCGCCCCGAGTCGATGTTGTATGTGTGCGGCTCGATGTCGACGAAGACCGGGCGTGCGCCGAGGCGCCAGATGACGCCGGCGGTGGCAAAGAACGAGTAGGCGGTGGTGATCACCTCATCGCCCGGCCCCACGTCGAGCGCCATCAAGGCGACCAGCAGCGCGTCGGTCCCCGACGAGACGCCCACGCCGAACCTTGCGCCGCATAACCCCGCCACTTCGCGCTCGAGCCCCTCGACCTCGGGGCCCAGGATGAATCGCTGAGACTCGAGCACTGCATCGATCGCGGCCCGTACCTCCGCCTCGATCGAGCGATACTCCGCGGCCAGGTCCAGCAGCGGTACCTTCATTTGAGCGCTCCGTCGCTCCGTGCTCGCGAGTGTGCAGAACCGCTTGGCATGGTGAGGCTCCACGGCCGAAGGCGCTCGCGGAGTTCACCGGGGATTCGATGAAGCAGGGGTAGGTCAAACTAAGGTGGGGAGGCGCCGGATGGCGAGGGCGGCACAGATCCGATGCTCCGGGCGTTGAGACCGAGGTGATAGAGTGCAGCCGGACTGCACCCGATGATCAGCGTTCGGCATGGGACGCAGGCGCCGCCTTGTCGGCTTCGTTGACGCCTCGCTC
>JABAOH010025074.1_pt1 | contig 18258 bp, 20 predicted proteins | sample 7062181 | NCBI WGS metagenome assembly JABAOH01 (sample SAMN14538630, study PRJNA623070) | marine sediment metagenome | biome: marine biome [ENVO:00000428]; feature: marine pelagic biome [ENVO:01000023]; material: deep marine sediment [ENVO:00002113]; isolation source: pool of 5 deep marine... | reverse complement strand
CTTAACGAATGCAAACAGAAAAGGGGAAGGTCGAGTCCTGGTGTACCCTCCGTCATGGGATCTGAGGCTTCCATCATTCTGAAGGACAGGGCCATGGCGAAAGTGCGGGAATACTTCGCCCGGGAGGGTCTGGAAGGGAGCATGCTACGGATTTCCCTCGTTCGGACGCACTGCATGCAGGGTCGGGGGCACTCCTACCATTTTGCCCCAGAGCGAACGGCGAGCGAGAGGGACGAAATCCAGGATTGGCAGGGCCTCCCCATCGTGCTCAGGAAGGATCAGACTGCCCTCCTCAAGGGCACGGTGATAGACAATGTGGAGGGTCTGGAAGGATCCGGCTTTTCCGTGAGCAACCCGCAGGCCACCGGCAAGTGCCCGTGTGGCCGCCATGACCTCTTCGATTAGGAGCTTCCCGCCACTCACTGGACTAGACAGCGGGGCGAATACCCTTGGAAGTGCCCTCACGGCGTCGCAGCCCTTCGTGAAAACACTCGAGGGAACAGAAGTAGAGCACCTTGCCCCCCGCTTCCTCCCGGACGACAGAGCGTTGTAGCCGTTTGTCACAGGTTGCGCACTGCATGGACCCGACCCTTAGGATGTCAGGCAAGCCTCTGAGGCCTCGAACCCGTCGTGCAGTCCATACACCAGAGGTCTCCTATTCGGAGAGGACTTCCCGAACGCACGACGCTGCTCAATGGTATGGAGGTCTGGAATACGGTAGAGGAACCGTCCCGACCTGAACCCTACCGACGGGCCACACCGATTGCCCATGGCATTCATCCAGCTGACCACCGCGCTCCGGAACTGCCTCCCCGTTCGCCGTGGAACCGTAGCCACGAAGGATCGGTCTGTACGGGCGCGTCCCGGAGGTTCCTGGGGGCTCTAAGCGGAGTCTCGCTTATGGGATTGTCGCCTTCCATCGCAAAGAGTTTCCGTTACCCTTCCTCCTAATCGTCAACCTGGCACATATGAGACTTCGACGATTGGAAGGCAGTCTAGCCAGAGCCCGCAAGGATTCCCATGACAAGGATGAGTCCACAGCTGCGTTGCGCTTCCCTTGTCAGACGAAGAAGAGCAGGATGAGGGTGCCCATCGCGATCATCAACACGGCGGAGAGTAGACGAGCCCAAGCCCTGTGCGCCATTTCCCACGCGGCAAGCTTCCTGGACACGGTGCGGTTCTGGACCCCCACGAGGATGGCCACGAGGGGGACCACAAACATCAGGTTGTAGAGATAGAGGTAACCCAGTCCACCAAGGTAGCTCGCCCTCTCATCAAAGAAGTCCTATTCGTGAGTAGCGCTTCACATTCGTGAAGCGAACAACGTGGGGCGGTGGCAACTGCACGGGTGTCTACGGAACCCTCCGGAAGCAATGGCAATCCAGTAGCGCAGCACCTTGGGCGAACTGAGCAACAAGACGAATCAGGGCGACACGGTCCTTTCCTGCTTCCTCCGGCCTCACAGAAAAATGGAGCGAGCACGTGGACCGTCGAGATGGGCTAGTATGTGGTGCCACCGGGTCGCTCGCAAGCACCGAACACGAAGGTCTGGAAGAGATCGTGGACCTTGTCGGGAATGCCCTCCTTGACCGGCAGGCCATAGCCCCGGAGGACTTGGAGGACAATAGGAGTATCATGAGACAAGTAACCACCTGTGAGGAGAGTGGACAGAGCCTCCTGCTGTCGCTTTTCCACTTTGCCTTCCAAGAGCCACTTCACGAACTCCTTCACCTGCTCCAAACTCAGCTTTGCGGTTTCCGCCAAAATGACCATCTCATCTGAAATGGCCTCGATGGGTTTGCGCCGAAGAAGGCGAAGGAGCGTTCCCGCCGCGAAATGCCCTACCTGCGGGTCGACAGGTCCCAGGATGCTCTCGGGTTCTAGGAGGATCTCGTCCGCCGCCAACGCGATGAGACTGCCTCCCGACATCGCATAGTGAGGGACGATGACCGACGTACGCCCTGGATGGTGTTTGAGTGCCATTGAGATGGACTCCGCGGCGAGGCCCACGCCTCCGGGTGTGTGGAGGATCAAGTCAATGGGCCTCTCGGCATCCGTTTTACGTATGGCCGCGACGACAGCCTCAGAGTCTTCCAGGGTGATATAGGCCTCCTCTTTACTCGCACTCCATGGCTCCCGACGGTGAATGAGGGTGATGACCTTGCTCCCCCTCTCGGCCTCGAGGGCCTCGATGATTTCTGCACGATTCCCGACAATCTCCCCTCTCAGGAACGCGACTGGGCCCAGAAGATCGAACCTGATCGCGCACTCCCGATCGCAGAAGGAGAGGACCTCCCCACTTGGATGGGCCTTGGTCTGTCCATCGGTGACCGCCATGCCGCAGTAGATACACCGCACCTTTTTCTGGGTCATACGTCCTCCGTTCGCCCACATCTGAGCCACGATGGGAACTCCGAGTCCCAAACCCCCTGAAGGCTCTCCCCACGGCCCATGTGGAACCCCATTCGCTACATCTTACTCCTAGCTTTCGCTTTGCAAATGTAAATGGTCACGGGGGGATTCGCAGGCGGAGAGACGAGGCGCTGGAGGTGTTGTCTCGGCTCTCGCCGGTTCCGTCGAGCGTTGAACGTGCTCCGTTGTGGACAGGTGAGCGAGCCCGCTGAGTTGGAATGTCAGAAGCCCTGATCCAGGCAGGGGATCCTGACCACCACACAGTGCGGACCGCGCGCGGTACGGACGGTCCCTTCGCTTTCCTTGGGAAGACCGGAGTTATGAGGATCAACTAACAGGAACGGTGGAATCCCCTTCCGGTTTGTAGAGGAATTCCTCTCGGATGAACTTCCAATAGCGGCTTCGTCTGAGCCGCGTAGGCAGCACCGTCTTAAGGTACTCGACGTAGTCTTCCCGTTCAACGGGCCTGTTGTTGGCCATGAGCATCCTCCCCTCCAGATCGTAAGGAAGGTACGCGTAGCCAAGCCGGCCAGTCTCCGGGTCCCTTTCCCTGTGCTCCGCAAATTCAGACAGTCCTCGGAACCGGAAGAACCGCCTGTCAGGCAATCGTAGAAGGTCCTCGGGGCAGAGACCGTTCACCGTTTCGCCCATCCCGAGAATCCTGTGCAAAATCTGCTCCGCCCGCTGGCGGTCGCACTTCGCCCTCGCCCGGATCACCGCGAGGTTGATTTCACGCACCTTCCCCTGGACCTCACGCGTGTACAGGGCCTGGGCCTCCGCGTTGCCCAGGGTCTTGAAGAGGCCCTTCACCGCCTGCCCGCTGAGCTCGCTGCCAAACATCTCTAGGCCCCGGGGATACCACATGTTCAGCGTCTTCTGAAGCTCCTCGATGCCGAAGTTGCCGCCGCCTAAGGTGGCTGCAATCGCGATGGACTTCATGAGCCTCTCGCCAGCCGCCAGGTGGTACGACTCCTCCAGCCAGCGCATGAAGGGCATGCTGAGGGCCATGGGGGCGTATAGGAAGTGGTGCTGCATCTCCAGCTGGTACTTGCCGACGCGATCGATTAGGGCTAGGAAGGTAGCCGTATCTAAGAGGCTCTTGAACTCGATGTTGAAAGCGTCCAGGACATGCTCACCTGGCCGCATGGCGAAGAGCTCTTCCATGGTCTCTGAGGCGTAGCGGCGACCATGCCTCTCATCCCAAGTGCGGTCCAAGGTGAGGACGCCCGCCATCTGGTAGTGGTGGCGCAGCTCCTCCACGCAGACCCGCTTGGCGGAGAAACTGATGAAGTCCAGGTCGTGGCCGTTGCCCGTGTTGTGGATGCCCTCCACGATCTCCTTGTCCATGCCCGTGAGACTGCCGGAGTCCATCGGCGAGTAGACCATGCGGTGCTGCTGGATGCTTCCGAGCTCCGTAGAGGCCTGAGCCCGGATGATCCTGAGGGCGAGATCGAACTGCTCATCCGTCATCTCCTCTGCGCGGAAGACACGGCGGGTGAGGTCGGAGGTCTCGGGGGTGGCGCCGACAACCCTGGAGGCGAACTGGGGGAATGTGTCGGGCTTGGCCATGATGACCGTGAGCTTGGTGGGATTCAGGTTCGGATAGAAGCGATGCCAATTGTCCGCGTCCTGGGTCTCCGGCAGCTCTGGGAAGTGGGTTTCCTGCCAGTGGTTGGCCTCCCCCTGCCAGTGCTTGGGGAGGGGCTCCAGCTGGAAGCCGTCGAGAATGGCCATCGCTACGATATAGCTGCGTTGTGATTAGTACTTTTCGGGTTGTCGAAAAAGAGGGACATCAGGCTTGAAATCCACGGAGCATCCCCTACCTCTTCTCCGCTCAGCTTCCCCCCAACACTCTTAATGATGGGGAACCTAAGAGCTGATGCCTCTTGGGGCTCCATGTGACGTAAGGAGAGGCTGAAGCGGCCTGGAGCCTCCGGATGCGGGGATGTGGTTAGATGGGTCAGTTCGTAATCGCAGCATACAGACCTCGGAAAGGGAAGGAAGTGCGGCTCCTGGAGCTAATGAAGGAACACATTCCGATATTGCGGGGTCAGGGGTTTGTGACGGATCGCCCCTCACAGGTAATGCAGGCCAAGGACGGCACTATCGTGGAGGTCTTCGAGTGGAAGTCGGCGGAGGCCATCGAAAGTGCCCACGAGAACGAGGTGGTCAAGGCGATGTGGAGGGACTTCGAGGAAGCGTGTGAGTACACAAGCCTCGCCGACCTACCTGAGAGTCGACAACCCTTCTCCTCCTTCGAGCCCGTTGATCTGTAGGACTCGGCCATCGGGCCGCCTGAGGTCGTCGTCAGCCAGGCGAGGTGATCAGAGTCCTCTTGCCTCTCCGTGGCTCCTCTGGTCGATCATGACGAGCCACCGGTGGAGGGGCGCTAGCTCCTGGCACACCTCGAAGCACCGATCCACGAATTCGGGACTCAGGAGAACCCTAGTGTCCCGAAAGTTCCTGTACGCCCAGAGCCCCCCGTAACGGAGCCAATGGGCCCTGGGGTGGTTCGGGTCGTACCCTTGAGGTACGCGCCTGTACTTCATCTCGCCGATCTCGTAGGCCCCGCCTCTCCGAAGTGGGGAAATGGCCGCCTCGAGTTCAGGTCCTAGGGTCTCGTCGACGACGGCATCGCGATAGGCCTCAAGCACAGGCTTGGAGAAAGTGTGGTGGCCGCCGTGCAGCCCCCACCCCTCCCGATCGAATCCGATGCCATAACCTGGGGACTCCATCTTCTTCCCGCGGCCCTCCCAGAAGGCAACCCAGATGTGGGTGTTGTAGGGCCTTTTGTCCTTGGTGAAGCGAAGGTCGCGATAGATACGGCCGAGGGATCCCTGACCGTTGGTCCGCGTGTCGTACCGGATCCCAGGGGAGATGCTCTGCAACTTCTCGCCGAGGGAGACGATAAAGGACTGAGCGGGGGCGACTATGTGATCTAGGTAGTCCTGCTTGCGGGCGTGGAACCACTCTCGATTGTTGTTCTTCTCCAGGTCTTGCAGAAATCGAAGGGCTTCCTCCGGGAAGCCAGAGAAGGGGGGTATGGATGCCATACGACATTCACCCCCCGGCCGCTAATAAACCCTTCCAGGTGCACTGGGCTTCATCTCCAACCTCCACGCTGGCGCAGACCCGCTGATGCCAAGTTGCTCTGAACAGTCCCATAGGAGCTCGCCGTCTTGCCTGCAGTCTCATATCAAGCCGATCTCAATCCGGTGTGAGGGCTGTCAGTCCTCGCCTCTAGCAGCGCCCAGGTAATACCTCATGATGGGCCGATTTCTCCTACGGGTGATCTCCACAAACCCGGCCTTGCGGAATGGGGATACTATTCCTGTGAAGCCGTCGCAACCCGTCAGGCCAGACTCCTTCGGTTCCACTGGATACCCCTCTACGACGGTTGCACCATTCCTCCGGGCGTATTCCACGGCCGCGCGTAAGAGGGGCACCATCATCCCCTTGCCCCGGTAGTCCTTGGCGACGAAGAAGCACACGATTGACCAGACCGGAGCGTCGTCAACGCGCTTCAGGATCGGGGACCGCTCAAGGCGTCCGAATCGCTCCCGAGGGGCCACCGAGCACCAGCCCACCGGATTTCCGTCGGCGTACGCGAGGATTCCAGGGACCTCGCCCGCCTCCACAAGGGCCTTCATCGCCCTCCTGTTGCCCTCCCCCGCCCGCTTCGAAAACTCGGAGGTTGTCACGCGCCACCACATGCACCAGCAACCTGAGTATGCCCCGGATCTGCCGAAGAGCTCTTCCAGATCCTGCCATCGCTTCCGAGTGACCGGGGCGAACTCGAGACCTTCAATCCCCTTACCCACGGGTTCCCCCTCGGCAGTTAAGTGACCGCTATTCTTCAGAGGACGCCTTTTCTGAGGGTCTTCTCCCGGAGCCGTACAGCTCGAGGTAGGGCATGAGGGAGCCCATGATTCTGTTCTCCGCCTTCCTGAGGTGTTCCTCGTACGTGGAGCGGCTCACACCGACGCTCTGCGCGATGGCCTCCGTCTTGACCTGACGGGGGGACGCATAGTAGCCATGTCGGTGGGCCTTGACAAGCGCGTCGAGCTGCTTCCCAGTAAGCTCCGAGAAGAGGCTGTTCACCCAGATACTCGAGGGCAGGATAGCCAGCGGGAGCTCTCGCTTCCGAATGAGTTCCGTGGGCCCCCGTCGCTCAAGGTCCCGGAACAAGCCGCGGGTGTTGCCCTCCTCCAGGCCGATCACGCGGAAGTAGCCCCAACCCTCCCGAAAGATGGCGGGCGGAGCGTCCGTGAACTGGTGAGCGTCCCACACGTTCCAGGGGCTGTCCAGGTCGTCGCAGGTGCAACGGAGAAGGTAGATTCGAGCATCCTTCGCATCTATCCATCTGTCGACGACGCGACCGAATCCCTGAACCTCTCCCTCGATGGCCTCGAGAACATGCATGTCGTTGGTTGGCACCTCAAGCAGCTCGCGGTTCCAGATACACCACATGGACATCGGGACGCCCGGATAGCGACCGGACATCTCGATGAAAGGGTAGTCGTATTGCGTGCGGAGAGAGATCTCCCAAAGACCCATGGTGGCACCAATGTGCTTCGAGGGCTTAAGGGTAGTGCCGTCATATGGCGGCTTCCTGCTCTCTGATACGAAGCATACGCCACAGGTCCGTAACCGTGAAGCTACCTAGCAATCGGAACCTGCCGGTTCCTTAGCTCGCCAATCGCCACCTCTCCAGGCAGCCTTCCCACGTAGGCCTGTAGGTAGGGAAGCAAGTTCCTCAGGATACGCGTTTCGGCCTTTCGGAGATGCTCGCTTAGGGTGGAAGTCGACACGCCAGAGGCGCTGGCTAGCCTATCGATCTTCGTCTCGCTGGGTATGGAGTAGTAGCCGCTTTCCAGCCCAAGGATGAGGGCAGTAAGCTGGCGGTCGGTGACGTCCGCGAACAAATCTGAGGCTGGCATCAGCATCAACCGTTCCATGCGGGCGTTCTCGATGGGATGCAGGGAGGTAAGTCGTACCTCACCCAGCGACCGAAGACCCTTGAATAATCTCTTCACCGTGGCTTCGTCCCAAGCGATTACTCTCCACGACTCCCATCCCTCTCGATATACGATGGGTGGTATGTCCCAAGCCCCCACTTCACCCACCAGCTTCAGAATGCCCGCAAGGGCTGGTCGGGTGCAAGTGCAGTCCCGCGTTATCAGAAAGGTGCTCCCGGAGAACGCTGACCTATGCCTCACCCCATACAGACGATTGACGAACTGTTCGAAGGAACCTATCTGGTCCGCCGGGCCGGTGACCTGGAAGATGTCTCGATTGCCGACGCACCAGTGGTGGATGCGGGTGTCAGGAAGCTTCTGAGACTCGTTTCCCACGACGCAGTCGTGGCGCACCTCGAAGGAAGCCGCGTACATGGTCTCGCTCCTATTCTGCGGGGTAGCTTCGGCCATGCTTCCTCTCCCTCCGATTCTGCGAAAATGGCCAGCCCCCGCCGGGGATATAAAGCTTGACCCGGCCTACGCAGGCTCGCACCGCCGGCTGAAGTGAGTTACCTCAGGGTGTCAATATGGGCGCGAGGTGACGGAAATGTGGTCAACGGGCCTGATCGAAACTAGGCGTCCTAGGAGAGGGCAGGAAGAGCTGGCGAGATTCGCGAAACTGGAGTACAGGAGTTCAGAAGTCGGCTGGTTGCTTGCTCAATCCCGCCAGAGGCGGGTGAGGCCCGCCCGGAGAAATTCATCGCCTTCGGCCTGGTCACGTACTTCCGTCGGGAGGCGGAGGCCGAAGTCTCCACGCAGCGCAGTGCCTTCACCGAGGCTCTCACCTTCAACGTCCTTGCGGAGCTGGGGGACAAGACACAGCTCGCCGTCATAGTCCTCACGGCGACCGCCGTCGCCCCCGTGTCCGTCTTCCTGGGCGCGAGCCTCGCCCTAGTTCTCATGGTAACCCTCAGCGTCGTGATCGGGAGGAGTCTGGCGAAGTTCATGCGTAAGGACTGGTTGCGGTTTGTCGCCAGCGGGCTGTTCCTCGTCGTCGGAGTCTACCTGATCGTCGAGGCCCTACTGCTGTGAGCCGTTCACCCCTTCGGGGTTGCGAGCAAACCTCTTTGAAGGTTTCTCCATTCCTTGGGCGATGACATGATTGCCAGGCTGTGGCGAGGATGGACGACCCCAGGGAAGGCGAACGCGTACGAGGAGCTGTTGCGTGCTGAAATCCTCCCCGGGATTCACAGGATAAGCGGATACCGGGGGGCTTACCTGTTGCGACGCAACATGGAGGATAGCGTGGAGTTCGTGACGCTGACTTTCTGGGACTCATTGGACGCCGTTCGTGAATTCGCGGGAGAGGAGTTCGAGGGGGCAGTGGTGCCCCAGGAGGCAAGAGATCTCCTGTCCAACTTCGACCGGACATCGGCCCATTACGACACCATTCTCAAGCCAGACTAAGCGACGGCGCCACCGGTGGGTAGCGTGTTTGGGACTTCTCGCGAAGTGCCTTGTCCGATTAGTCAACGAAAGCTGGATGCCCCGGGCTGCCGCTGGCCATCGAGTCTGGAACCGGGATGGGGTGAGGTAGTTCAGAGCTTCTCAAGAATGGCCGAGAGAACCTCTTCAGGGTTGCTGTAAGTTCCCTCTGGCAGGTTGTTAGAGAACCAGTCCCTGTCATCGGCGGGGACGTCCGACATGTTGTTGCACGCGGCAACGACCTGCTCCCTGCTCGCGGGGTACTCGATGTGATTCTTCAGATGCTCCAAGGATGTCTCAAATACTCCCATGCCAGGGATGTACTTGCCGGCTCTATTTATTCTCTTGGCTTGGCCCTAGGGTCTCCGCGCAACTAGTACGACGCTCTCCGTCCCCAGCGCCTTCGTGAGCCGCTTTGTCGAATCCGAGCTACTCTTTGCGAATAGTCCAGACGATTCAGGACCCGAAGGCCCGGGACGCAGGCGGCCCTCAGGCAGTAGGGCGAATGGTCTCTGCGGGAGAGGATGTTGTCAGCCGGAGACTCACCTGGCATCTCGCTGACGGCAGATCCGAAAATGCGTAGCCGGGCTATACTTCCGTAAATATAGTGGCTTGCCCACCTTCAATGGCGTAGATGACGAAAGGTGCGGCCTTGGTGCCACTCATCCCTGGAGAGCCTGCGGGCATGCCAGGCAGGGATATGCCGTCGATGGCTGGCCGCTCTTCCACGAGCTTCAGGATGGCGGCAATCGGCACATGACCCTCGACGAAGTAGCTTCCTACGACGGACGTGTGACAACTCTGCATGCTCGCAGGAATGCCATAGCTATCCTTGATTCCCGATAGGTCGGTCATCTCACGGGGCGTCACATCGAAGCCATTCCTCTCAAGGTAGGCCAGATACTGGTGGCAGCATCCGCACGTGGGTTGCATATAGACCTCGACGGCGCCGACCTGGGCAGGGGGCTCCACTTCATCGCCCGTGAGAGTTGGTAGCCTGTCGAGAGTGAGTCCATAAACGGCCAGGGTGGTAACGAGCAGTCCGGTTGCGACAAGAGCGTACAGAAGCTTCTTGTTGGAGCTCCTGCCCCGGAATGCAGAACCACTTCTCCTCCGCCTTGTCCCACCTACCTCTGTGCGCATGTCGGCCTTCGCCCGGGGGTGAACTCTCTCCATATGGGCAGACATGTTCCCCAGTTTGACTGAGACGCCACAGACCGGACACTTGCGGTAAGACGACATCAGATCCCAATGGCGGTGTCACGCTGAAAGGCATCCCATCAATAGTGAATATATCCAGTTATACAGGGAATGCAGAATACATACTCGTGGCACAGCGGCAATCCTCGAGCGCCTGATGAAGGGACATGGACCCGATGGAAGACTACAGGGCAGGTTTGGATATGAGGCTAGGAGCGGGCAACGCACCATGCGTAATGCCTCACGGTCAATTCTGACGGTCTGGAGCCGAGGAGCCGTCCACGAGCTAGTTTCTCACGGCCCTCTTCAGCGCTGCTGCTGTTTTTTCTGATAGAGCGGTTCGTACAGCTGGATCGTAATGCCGCCAGGGGCGTTGAAGTACGTAACGAGGCCGTACCCGCGGTCCTCGACATCCTGCGTGAACTGGACGCCGCGCGACTTCAGGTCGGCGACGGTGCCGTGGATGTCGTCTCAGTAGAAGGAGACGTCGTGCACGCCGGCGTCCCTCGGATCGTCCACAGGATGCACACCCAGGTCCCCTTCACTGAAGTCAAAGATCCACCAACCCTCGCCGATGTCGGATCCTGGGAGCCTCATCGTGTCTCTGAAGAACCTGCGCGTGGCCTCAGGGTCCGACGAGTACAACAGCCCGTGAATGCCTCGGATCATGCGCCAGCCTCCCGAAGCGATAGCGCACTCGAACCTTCAACCTAACTGCTCCTCCCTCGATAAGCATCGAGTCCGTGCGTCACTAGTTTCAGACCTGGAAAGATGCCGCGTGCTATCTGCACAGCTTCTTGACGATAGAGGCGGGGCAACCGTCTACCCGTCGGCAGGTCCGGCGTGAAGCGGGGGCATAAGGGTTGACCCGTCTTATGACGGCTTCCTCAGCCGGCTCAATCACCATCTCCAAGTCCGTCCTCTATGAAACTAGGTGACGAAGATGTGGTCTTGGAGCCTAGCAGCAACGCAGAACGGACCGAGAAGGAAGAACGAGGAGCTCGCACGCTACGCCCGGTGGGAGTACGGCAGCTCCGATGGAGGATGGCTGGTGGCCCGAGCGAGGCGAGAGGCGAGGAACGGGAGCAAGCGTGGCCTTCGCCGCTGGTTCAGCTCACTCCTCGGGACACAGACCCGCCGGAAGGCCTTGTCCGAAGGGCACCTCTCCGATCCTGGCCTCAGGACTGCCAACGACGGCGGTGTCCTCCTGACGCAGGAGATCCCCATGGAGGACTGCGCCCATAACAGTCTGCAGTCCCTGGGGAGTGGGGGCAACGCCTCCTACTACCGCTGCCAATTGTGCGCGCATGTCGTAATCGCCCAGGGAGGCGCGTGGTGGGCCCTTCAGCCCCAGGATGAGGAGTGAACCCGCAGTCTCATCTTAGACGAGGAAGCCCGACACCATAGTCTGCCACCTCCCTTGCGTTTTCCGAGTCGGGGGAAGGGTTCGAACCCCGCCTCCGCTCTCAGCACACCATTTTTCTGCTACGATATGCGCAGTGCTTCTGAAAACACATCATTGCGCACGTGTGCTTTGGAGCCGAGAATCATCGACGAGTCTTCAGACTACTGCAAGGGGGAAGACAAAGTAGGCCAAGATGCTGTTGATTCCGTGCGCAACAACGCATGGCCAGATACTTCGCTCCCTCACGTACAGCAAAACGAGCGCGGCGGACAGCACGCTAACGTCCAACGTGGGGCCCAACCCGAAGAACCTCAGATGCACAAATGTGAAAGCTAGCCAAGACACAACGGCCGCGACCCACACGTTCCCTGTCACTTGGATGAGCCTCTCAATCAGATAGCCTCTGTAGAAGACCTCCTCGAGGAACGTTCCAGTGACGAGGAGGCCGAGCAGCGTGAGGAGGCCGTACCCCCTTATCACGGACTGAAGTGAACGTATGGAATCAAGCCCTATAGATTCCAGCACGAATCCGCTAAGCATCATGGCCGCCAGGACCATGAGATATACCAAGGCCCCCAGCCAGAGATACCGCCACTGCCAGCGCCCCAGCCCGACGCTATCCAGCCTGTCATTCTCGACTCTGGGAATCCATATCAGTACGAAGGCCGCGAGCAACAGCCACTCCGCAGTCAAGGCAATGCCGATGCGCAGGTCACTCGGCTCTTGGGGGAGCAACAGGTCACGAAGCGTGAACTCGAAGGCCAGTATGATAGCGATCCCGGCGGCATAGGGCCATTTCCCGGCAAGGGATCTCATAGCAGGGGAGCTGTCTCGGCGCTCGCCTCCCCTAGTCTCAGCTCCCTCCGGGTTCCTCCCTCGTCGTGATCTCGTGGCAGACGTTCCGCCGGTCATAGGGCGCTTGCGACGAAGAACAGTACGGCACCGACCGTCTTCACCACGGGACACATCCTGAAGAAGACAACGGACTTCCTCCCAGCGGTCAGTCCCGTCCACGCCGCCATGATGAGGAGCATCACGCCGGAGATGCGGTAAACGCTGGCCGAGACGGGCTCTTGCGGACCATGGAAGATTGTTATCAAGAGGACCAAGAACCCAATGAAGGCCAATGCGAGACCTTCAGCCACCCACTCCATCGTGATAATAGATCGGTTCTCTTCTGTCAGCTCCCCGAAACCCTCCACGATGGACTTCGTCGGTGCGATATGGGCGGCGCCCCAGAGAATGATTAACGTAGAACCGACATACAGGATGACATCAGATACCATGAGTTGCCCCCTCTTCCACATGGTCCGAGGTGGGAGACGAGCTTGAAACCACCGCTCTTACTATCAATACACCTGACCGAGTTGCCTATACTCCCAACCGAGCAGCGTTCCCTCCGAATTGTGACGCGTAGTGACCATTGTCGGTGGGAAGAGGGCGCTTCGTGCTAACTCAGATCAACTCACAGCGGGTCGCAGGGTAGAATCACCGAAGTGATGTCATGAATAAGGAGCCGGCTTCCTAAGGCCTTAGGTACACCCATCCGGGTCCATAGAAGGTCTGACTTGAAACCTTGCCTACCTTGCGGTAGGAGTCTTGCCGAAGACGTCTTCGTGAAACTACGTGCGGAAAGCTACGGCCTGCGGCAATTGCCATGCCGCTGGGTGTTTGATTCAGGACGACTTCCTGATAGTCCCGAAGAGGCATCCACCCCCTCTAGCTCCAGGAGCTTTCGCTTCGTCACGGGCCCCTTACCACCGCTGTACGCGCCGATCCCCCCCGAGGCCGGAACCACCCGGTGGCAAGGAATGATCAGCGGGGCCGGGTTGTGCGCGCAGGCGTTGCCCACCGCTCGAGTCGCCTTGGGGCGACCGAGGTCGGCCAACTTCTCCCCAAGGAACCGGTTTTGCCCCCCGTGAACGGCCCAAATAGGTTCACCACCCGACCCTAGAGAGTGAGCCTAACTCTCCGGCACTCATAACAGTCACCACGACCTTCGGGGATTGATTCTCCCCTGGACGTAGTGTGAAATACCTCGGAATGGTGTATCGGGCTCCAGGTTGGGAAGAAGACCATGACCACACGGAACCTTCACAACGCGGAGGAGGCACTTGCAGAAGCTAGGGAAATCCTCACATCGGATCGCCAGGACCTACGGGACCTGCTATACAGGGACATCCTCCTCAACGCGCTGAGGTGCAAGAGGGACGGCCTGGACATCCTGGACCTCAAGATCATCCACCGGGCCGTCGCTGAATTTCGATACGCCGCTAGCATCTTCAAGCCCTACCGTGGGGTCCGCAAAGTCTCCATCTTCGGATCGGCCCGAGAAAGGAGGGGCAGTCCCTACTATGATCTCGCCGTTAAGCTCGGCCGCCAATTGGTCGAGAGGGGGTTCATGGTCATCACGGGTGCGGCAGAGGGCATCATGAGGGCTGGAATCGAAGGTGCCGGACCTGAGAACAGTTTCGGCGTGAACATCCTTCTGCCCTTCGAGAGGGGTCCAACGAGGTTGCTACAGGACGACCCCAAGGTGGTCAACTTCAGGTACTTCTTCACCCGCAAGGTGTTCTTCGTCATGGAAGCCGATGCAGTGGCGCTGTTCCCGGGGGGCTTCGGGACGCACGACGAGGGGTTCGAGGTGTTGACGCTGCTGCAAACGGGGAAGGCGCCGCCGATGCCCGTCGTGCTTATGGAACTTCCAGGGGAGCGGTATTGGGAAACCTGGGAACGATTCGTACGAAATCAGCTGCTCGATCGAGGCTTCGTCTCCCCGCAGGACCTCGGATTCTATCGGATCGTACACTCACCGGAGGAAGCGGCTGACTGGATCACGTCCTTCTACTCGACCTACCACTCCACGCGCCAAGTCGGAAATCGACTCGTCATTAGGCTGGAAAGGGAGCTCTCAGACGACCACGTCTCGGAACTCAATCGGACCTTCCAGGATCTGGTCGCGTCGGGCAGGATCTCCAAGACCTCCGCGCTCCCCGAGGAGGAGGACGAACCGGATCTCTCGTCGAAACCCAGGATCGCCTTCTCCTACGACAGGGGCAACGCCGGGCGGCTTCATGAGTTGATACTGACAATCAACAGGTTGGGCAGTGCACTCTGATGCTCCACTACCCTATCCTGTCCCCTCGATGTTCCGGTTCATGTCGTCAGGTCGCCCCAGACTTGAGTCCATAAACGGTCAACGTCTTTGCTCCGGACGGCGCTCTTTAAGTCGCGAGGTGCGTTCCCCAGACTCTCTGGAGGCGAAAGGCATCGAAAGGCCATCGGAGAGGGGGAAGACCCCTTGGAAGTGGATCGCTGCCGCCGCAGTGGTGGCCATCGTGGCGGTCAGCGTCGCCGCTGCAGCCCTCGTGTTCCAGGTACCCAGGCCGCCGACCTCGACCTGCATCGCGTCAGGCGACCAGCGGGACATCAATGCGAAGCTCATCCTACCCGGCGACGTGGCCGTGCTCTGTTCGAGGGCGGTCTTCGAACTCACCGCCCCTGTCGTGTTCAGCGCGGACGGCCAGAAGGTCTTTACCGAGGGCCTCCCCACGGATGATCGACGTGCGGTGCTTCGTCTCGCATCGGCGTCAGCAGTCACGGCCGTCTTCATGATGGGCCGGTCCGACGTGGTGCTGAGCAACGTGATTGTGGACGGGGATCGGCCGCGCCTCGGCCCACTGGAGGGCGACGCGCTCATACAGGCGGGCGGCTCGGCCTCAGGCCAGGTGATACGTGAGGTCAGGGCCTTGGACACCCGTAGCTGGTCAACCATCCACATCTTCGAGGGTGGGGTTCCTAGGTGCACCGGCGCGCTGGTCGAGAACAACCAGATCGGTCCTGCCGGTTGGACGGACGGCAGGTGGGCTGACGGAATCTCGTTGGCGTGCACCAACAGCGTGGTCCGGAACAACACCATCGTTGACGCCACGGACGGGGGGATTGTCGTCTTCGGTGCGCCGGGCTCGCTGATTGAGAACAACGTGATTCGCGCGGAGAGTCGAACGCTCCTAGGCGGCATCAACATGGTGGATTTCCACCCCTACGAAGGAGACTACACTGGCACGCGGGTGCACGGGAACGTGATCGACGCGGCCGGAGCCGTCGTTCGAATCGGGTTGGGCATGGGTCACCGGGTGTGGGTCTGCCTCGACCCGAACGAGGATCTGACAGACTATACCCTATATGGGGCCGTCGTGACCGAGAACACCTTGCGGGGTGACCACATGCAGTACGGATTCGCCGTGGACGGGGTCCGGGACTGGACGGTGACGGACAACACGGATCTCGCCACCCACTCCGGCAATCCAACGGTGGACTGCCGGGGCCGCACCGCGTCCCCACCGGCCGGATTCCAGTACCACAGCGCCCGGGCGCAGGGCGTCTTTCAGTCGGAGTTCACGGAGGCCGACCTGGAGCTGGCGCTCTGGGCGATCGAGGAGCCCCGGCCCGGGAGCTGACGTCGACACAGCAGGGCAGGTCGGCGAGAGCGGTCAAGGAACGCGCTAGCTTCGGCTGCTTCGGGATCTTCGCCGGCTGGCGGGCAAAGGGTGTGATGTAGCACGACATCCGCGGTGTCGCTGGACGCTTCATCCCCGTTGGCGACGTGGGACGCAATACGGGTGTGACCCGTCAGTATGATTCAACGGACAAGGTAATAGTCTCGGCAATCTCCTGGAAGTCTTGATCTCGAGTGATGAGGGTGTGGCCGCCCGCCGCCGCGATTCCTCCAATCATAACGTCGACGTGGCCCTTCGCGCGACCCAACCGGAGTAGTTCCGTCCGGATTTCGGCCGCAAGCATTGCAGAGGACTCGTCGAAAGGAAGTATCACGAAGGAGGAGGCCAGGGCCCGGAAAGCCGCGGTCTCTGACCGGGACCGGCGGTGTAAGAGACCCGCTGAGACCTCGTAGAGAACAGGGGTGCTGAGGAACTTGGCCTCCTTCCGACGGTCCAACTCCTCCGACTTGGTCAGGGCTCCTTCGTCGTCGCGCAGGTAATCGATGATATAGCTCGTGTCCACGGTTACGCCCACGGCCTCACCTGCCGGAGGCGAGGCGGCGACGCTGGATCTCGATGTCCTCTTCCCGCATCCGAGCAATGACCTCGGCGAGCTCCTCCGCCGCCTCCTTGTCCAAGAAGCCACGGAATATGGAGAAGGAAGGCTCAGTGCCGCCCAGGAGGCGGTGCACCACGTCGGAGAAGCTCTCGCCTGGCCGCTTGGCCGCCTTCAATTTCGCGTAGGCTGAGTCGTCCAAGGAGATCGTCTTGGTTCCCATGTATCTGTGTATGTGCATATGTGCTTATAAGAGTTTGGCGGGGGTGTCCGGAAGTGATAGCGTTAGGGGAGGACAGCGGAGAGTGGCCGCAACACTCCATCCGTAACGTCTCATCTCCAATCGAGCGAGGGCCAAGATGAGCATACGCAGGGGTCGTTGATTATACGTACAGGTATACTGCCTGTTATACAAAGGTGTATTATACATCATTGTATATCACCATCCATGGCAGTCCGGAACCCCTTTCCTTACGGCCGGGTCGTGACGGGGGACGACTTCGCCGATCGGGAACAGGAACTCAACGACCTGATCCGGGACCTAGAAGCCGGACAGTCCATCCTCCTCGTCTCCCCTCGCCGATACGGCAAGACCTCTCTCATGGTAGAGGTCCTTCGCCGGATGGAGGAGAGAGGGCACCTCACCGCCCTTGTGGACCTGTTCGGTTGTGTGACCCCTGCGGACTTGGCCGAGCGGTTACTCCGGGAGGTCGTGGTCCGCCACCACACCCGGATGGAGACCATAGCAGGCTTCCTTCGAGAGGGGCTGGCGGGACTGCGCCCCGAGGTGACGCTCCACCCGGATGGCACCGTCGGCCTGGGCCTTCGGCGGGACGTGGACGCCCTGGGTGAGGAGGCGGTCCTGGAGGAGATCCTCGACGCCCCCCAGGGGTTGGCGACTCGAAAGAAGAGGAGGCTCATCGTGGTCCTCGACGAGTTCCAAGAGGTCAGCGCCCTGGACGGGGAGTGGCTTCTCAAACTCATCCGGTCCAAGATTCAGCACCACGATACCGTGAGCTACGCCTTCACCGGGTCCAAGAAGCACCTCCTCGAACAGGTCTTCGCGGGTCCGGAGGGCGCCTTCTACCGCTCCGCCCGCCCCTACAGCCTCGGCCGGATCCCCCCTGGACCCTTCAGGGAATACATCGTCAGGAGGTTCGAAAAGGACAACATTAGAATTCCTGGCGGCATCGTTGAGCGCATTCTTGTCTTCACGGTAGGTCACCCCTATTTCACACAACAGCTCTGCCATGAGCTATGGAACCTGGGAAGCGCCGGGGGGGCAGTCGCCGAGGAGGACTTCGAGAGGGCGATTGAGCGCATCATGGAAAGCCAGCGTGAGTTCTACTCTCACATCTGGGATGGACTCTCCCGCTACCAGCGTAGGATGCTGCGAGCCTTGGCCAAGGAGGAAACGGACAGCCCCTACGCGTCGGATTTCATCGAGCGGAACCGCCTGAAGTCCCCCAGCCACGCAAAGCGCGCTCTCGGAGGGTTGCTGGAGAAGCAGTTGGTGGAGAAGGAGGAGGGAACGTACCGGGTGGCCGATCTGTTCCTAAGGGAATGGGTAGTTCGCTCCCTAACCGCCTAGATGATGGCAAGCCGTTGTACAGGTTTGTATAATACGTCGATGTACAATCGACGCAAGACAGAACGGCGAGATGCACTGCGTCACGGAACGCCCGAGACTGGTCCAAAGCGACACTCCATGCGTAGCGCTACCATCCTTAATCACGTGCGCAA
>JABAOH010157038.1_pt1 | contig 18261 bp, 16 predicted proteins | sample 7062181 | NCBI WGS metagenome assembly JABAOH01 (sample SAMN14538630, study PRJNA623070) | marine sediment metagenome | biome: marine biome [ENVO:00000428]; feature: marine pelagic biome [ENVO:01000023]; material: deep marine sediment [ENVO:00002113]; isolation source: pool of 5 deep marine... | reverse complement strand
TGGGTTGTGGGCCCGACCAGCTCCCGGCCTCGCCACCTACGAGGCCAAGACGACACGGATCCTCCCCGTCTTCTCCTCGAGCCAGTCGACTCGGAGACCGACGTCGAGGCCAAGCAGTGAGGAACGTAACGAGCCAGCGTTTGACCGACCTGGTCGGCGGACACGGGCACCTGAAGGGGTTCGGGGTTGCGTCGGTTCCCGGGCCTCGTCGCGGCACGTCTCATGGTCGCGACCATCAAACCAGTGACCTCTACCTGACGCGGCAACGCGCAGCTCACGCTGGTGGTTGGTCGTGCTCGGCGATGAGGTCGCGGCCACTCCGAGCCAACCACTCGAGGCCGGCACGTCGTCCGACCGATTGCCTTCCGGCGCTGGGACCCGTCAGTGGTCACAACCTCGTGAACGGCGGCCGCCGTCGTCACCACCAGCCGACGCCTGCGTCAGTTCCAGGAACGTATACGCCGCTGCGTGCCTATGGATCTGATCGAAGAAGGCGGCCATCCTGCGGCCCGGTCAAGGGGTGAGACCGAACCAGCGATGCAGGGTCTGCGCCCACTCCTCGGATGGAACAGGGTGTTCGCTCCACACTCCATCCCGCCGGACTTTGATGCGGTTTTCGAGGAGGGTCACCCGATCAGGACCACCGTCGAGCAGACGGGTGGCAAACGGAGACCGGGTCCAGCCCAGTGCCGGTTCGGTCTGCAACCGGTGTGACGGCTGGTCGAAATCCGCGGTCACCCGCGGTTTCTGATCGAAGCGGTACTGCGGTTTGGGACTCCCGTCGGTGCTCCACTCCAGCAACGTGGTGAACTCCCCCTCGAACCGAAACCCGAACCGCCCGCTTCCCCCGTCTTGGGGTCCTTCCGCGTCCAGAAGAAGAGGGCGGATGAAGCTATCGCCGAATCCAACGTCGACCAGGTAGGGGTGCTCGAGGTTCACTTGCAGCGTGAGATGATCGGGGACGGGCGACACCTCGGCGTCGAGCAACACGGTGGCGCCGAGGCGGGTCACCGAGAACCCGACGGCCTCGAGCAGAGCGGCGAAGGCCCCGTTCAGCTCGTAGCACCAGCCACCACGGCCCCGCTCGACGATCTTCGGCACCGACCACTCGATGCCTGTGGCCACCCCGCGACGATGGAACACGTCAAGGTTCTCAAAGGGAACCGCGGTGAGATGTGTCCGCTGCAAGCGCTCCAGCGAATCGAGATCGGGCGTCACCTCACCGGTGATACCGATCCGCTTCAGATAGGCGCCGGCGTCCACGCCGCAATCCTCGCACAGAACACGGCAACGGCCGGGTTGGCCCGCCGCCAAGCGGAGCGGTGCACGGGCCCGACACGGGAAGTGGAGCGCTCTTCGCCGGCCGACTCGGAGAGGAGGCCTACACCGATATATTCGCACCTCGAGGTCGGGCGGAGCGGGAGCGGTTCGTCGTGCGCTTTGCGCCGGCAGATGCTCGGCCACCCAGGCCATGAGCAGGCTGGTTCGGAGCCGATCTCAGAACAGCAGGCCCTGTGAGTCGGGGCGACGCAGCCGCGGCAGTCCGGTCCACGGGATGTAGTCCATGAATGCCCAGCTACGACGGTGTATGGAGGACGGGCCCAACGCCTGGAGGGCCGACTTGTGCCGAGGTCCCGGATAGCCCTTGTTCATCTCGAAGCAATACCAGGGGAAACTCTCCGCCTCGGCGCGCATGATGCGATCTCTGGTGACCTTGGCGAGGATCGAGGCCGCCGAGATCGACAGGCAGTCGGCGTCGCCGCCCACCAGCCGCTCGGTGGCCCCGCCGACGAAATCCCACCGCCCGTCGATGACCACTGCATCGGGGGTCGAGCCCAGCCCGTCGAGGGCCCTGCGGGCCGCCAGCTTCTGCGCGTCGGACATGCCCAACTCGTCGCATTCGAAACTGGAGGCGTGGCCCACCGACCAGGCCACACACCAATCCGCCACCCGCTCGAAGAGGGCCTCCCGCTCGGCTTCGGTGAGCATCTTCGAGTCACGGACCTTGTAGATCCTGCGGTCCCGGGGGATCACCGCCGCCCCGACGCTTATCGGGCCCGCCCACGCCCCCCGACCGACCTCGTCCATGCCGACGATGACGTCTCTGCCTTGGTCCCACAGCCGGCGTTCGATCGAGGTCGTCGGCGCCTTGTCCTTGAGGACTCGACGCAGCCTGGGAACTGTGGCCGCCACTCGCCACAGCGTAGCTGCCCCAATCGGAGCGGCCCTAGCTCTTCACCGGATTGCCTCCTGCAAGGAGTCGTGGAACTCGGACCCGGCGAGTCGCTGCCACCAGGCCGGGAACGAGGACGCCAGCTCTGCGGCCCGCCGCTGGCCGTAAGCCAGATAGTCGGCCGCCCCGGGCAGGACGACGGCTCGGCCCCGGCGTCCCGGGCCGCGTAGCGATCCGGTGGAGAGATAAGAAGAGGTGTAGACCGTGGCCACGAGACAGTCGTTGAGCTCACCGAGGTGATCCTGGGCGGCTTTCAGCTCCTCGATGGGAGCCACGGCCGGCTCTCCGAAGGCGTCCCGAAAGAACTCCAGCGAGTAGCGAAGCTTCTTGGCCCCGATGCGTACTGCATGGAGGGCGGCCAGATCGGAGCCGTCCACCACCCCGGCCCCCTTGTCGAGGAGCATCCGGTAGCGATCCCACACTGCGCCGGGAGCCACCTCGGCCACGGTCGCTCCGCCTTCTGCGGCAGCCCACTCATCGATCAGACGACGCAAGGCCTTCTGCAATCGCAGGTAGCGGCGCCTGTCGAGGTAGGCCACGAGCCGCTCCTGTGAGGCGGTTCGTTCCCGGGCCACTGCGGCGCACAGTGGCTCGAGCCCGGCGGCCTGCTCCACCCCGAGGTCCGCCCGGTACCTTTCGACGCCCTCGAGGTAGACGTCGAGGTCGCGAACGAGGCCCAACGTCGTGGCCAGTTCCCGGACCCGTTTGCCGATCGGGCCAACCCTTTCTGAGGCCACGTGATCCTTGAAGAGCAGCAGGGCGGCTCTCATCCTTCGAGTCGCCACCCGCATCTGGTGGACCTCTTCGGGATCCTCCCCCTTGCGAGCTCCGGGCTCGTGGGACAGCATCCGCTCGAACTGGACTCGCAGCACCTTGGCCGCGGCCACTCCCATGGAGTCGCTCGGCGCAACAGGCTTGCCGGTCCCTCTCACACCACCGAATCTACCGATCGAGTGGATCGAGATGGACCGAATGACTCGTGCGGCACCCGGGCCGGTCTTCCGCCGGCTTACTCCCCCTCCGGCGTGCCTTCGGCGCCGGGAGCGCCCAGCGACGCCAGCCACTCGGCCGGATCCGCGGGGAGGACCTCTTCCTCGGCAAGTTCGCCCTCCCCGACGAGCCCGAAGGCACCGACGACCGTGGCATCCGGCAGAATCGGCTCGACCTCCTGGTAGACGTCGGAACCGGTGCCGGCCGGAATCAGCTTGCCGATGATGACGTTCTCTTTGAGCCCTCGCAGGTAGTCCGACTTGGCCTGTAGTGCGGCTTCGGTGAGAACGCGGGTCGTTTCTTGGAACGAGGCCGCCGACAACCACGAGTCGGTAGCCAGGGAGGCCTTGGTGATCCCCATCAATTCGGGACGCCCCTCGGCCGGAGCCTTGCCTTTGCCCACCAGCTCCTGGTTGGCCTCCCGGAACTCGCGGTCGTCGACCAACTCGGCAGGCAGATAGTTGGAGTCACCGGGCGCCACCACCCGGACCTTGCGCAGCATCTGGCGCACCACCATCTCGATGTGCTTGTCGTGGATGTCGACGCCCTGACTCCGATAGACCTCCTGCACCTGATCCACGAGATACCTCTGGGCGGCCCTCACACCTTGAACCTCAAGCACTTCCTTGGGGTCGAGAGGCCCTTCCGTCAGCTGGGTGCCGGGCTCGATCTCGTCGCCGTCGTGGATACGGAGTCGGGCCCGGCGCGGCAGGGGGTACTCGTACTCTTCGTCTTTGGCCTTGACGACAATGCGGCGCCCATCCTGGTCGTCCACGAGCTTGACCTTGCCACCATGCTCGGCCAGCACGGCCTTGCCCTTGGGGGTGCGTGCCTCGAAGAGCTCGACCACCCGAGGCAGACCGTGGGTGATGTCCTCACCGGCCACGCCGCCGGTGTGGAACGTCCGCATGGTCAGCTGAGTACCGGGCTCACCGATCGACTGGGCGGCAATGATGCCGACCGCCTCGCCGGCCTCCACCGGGCGTCCCGTGGCCAGGCTGAGCCCGTAGCAGGCTGCGCACACGCCGTGGCGCTCCTCACAGGTGAGGACGGAGCGGACCCGGATCTCATCGATCTCCTCGGCCTGCTCGATCGCCGCCAGCTCTGCCCGACCCAGCATCGTGCCCCGACGCAGCTTCTCTCCCGCCTTGGTGGCTACCAGCTTGCGCTCCACCTTCACGTCGTCGGCCAGCCTCCGCCCGAAGATCCGGGTCTGGAGGTTGCGGATGGGCAGGCCGCGCTCATCGCGGACGGCAACCGTGATGCCCCGATCGGTCTCACAATCCTCGCCGGCCACGATGACCTCCTGGCTCACATCGACGAGCCGCCGAGTGAGGTAGCCCGAGTCGGCAGTGCGCAGAGCGGTGTCGGCCAGCCCCTTGCGGGCCCCGTGCGTCGAGATGAAGTACTCCAGCACGGACAGGCCCTCGCGGAAATTGGACTTGATCGGCCTGGGGATGATGTCACCGCGCGGATTGGCCACCAGCCCACGCATGCCGGCAATCTGGCGTACCTGCATGACGTTTCCTCGAGCGCCCGAACGCACCATCATGTCGATCGGGTTGAACAGGTCCTCCTTGAGGCTCGCCTCCATGGCGTCCTTGACCTTGTCGGTCGCCTCGGTCCAGATCTCGATGAGCTCCTGGCGCCTTTCGTCGTCGGTGATGACCCCTTTTTGGTAGAGGCCTTCGACCCGGGCGGCGTTGGTCTCGTACTCCTCGAGGATCTTCTCTTTGTCGGGCGGTGTCTTGACGTCGTCGAGAGCAATGGTCAAGCCGGCTCTGGTGGCATAGCTGAATCCCAGATCTTTGATGCCGTCCAGCACTCCTCCGACAACGGCCTTGTCGTAGCGCTCGATGACCTCTTCGATCAGCCGGCGCACGTCGGACTTGAGGACCCGATCGTTGATGTAAGGGAAATCCTCAGGGAAGGCCTGGTTGATGAGAATCCTGCCCACAGTCGTCTCGGTGGCTGCTTGGCCGTCGAGGGGCTCGTCGCTGATGAGGTCTCCCAAGGCCTCCTTCAATCCAGCGTGCAGCTCCGGGTCCCCCACCAGGCTTCCAAGCCTCACCCGAACGGGGGCATGGAGTCCGAGCTGTCCCAGCTCATACGCCATGAGAGCCTCGTCGACATTCGTGAACGCCCGCCCGGCCCCCTTCTCGTCGTCGACCTGCTCGGACAGGTAGTAGATGCCGATGATCATGTCCTGGCTGGGCGTGATGATGGGCCGTCCGCTGGCGGGCGACAGCACGTTGTTGATCGACAGCATGAGTACCCGCGCTTCGGCTTGCGCTTCGGCGGAAAGCGGGAGATGCACCGCCATCTGATCACCGTCGAAGTCGGCGTTGAAGGCCTCGCAGACCAGAGGGTGGATCTGGATGGCCTTCCCCTCGACCAGCACGGGCTCAAAGGCCTGGATGCCGAGGCGGTGTAGGGTCGGGGCCCGGTTCAGGAGCACCGGGTGCTCCCGGATCACCTCGGCCAGTACGTCCCACACCTGCGGTCGGTGCCGCTCGACCATTCGCTTGGCTGCCTTGATGTTCTGCGCCAGGTCGAGGTCGACCAGCCGCTTCATCACGAAAGGTTTGAAGAGCTCCAGAGCCATAGCCTTGGGCAGGCCGCACTGGTGGAGCCGCAGCTCGGGCCCGACCACGATCACCGAGCGGCCCGAGTAGTCGACGCGCTTGCCCAGCAGGTTCTGGCGGAAACGGCCCTGCTTGCCCTTGAGCATGTCGGAGAGCGACTTGAGCGGCCGGTTGCCGGGGCCGGTGACAGCCCGGCCCCGTCGCCCGTTGTCGAACAAGGCGTCGACTGCCTCCTGGAGCATGCGCTTCTCGTTGTTGACGATGATCTCCGGTGCCCCCAAGTCGAGGAGCCGCTTCAACCTGTTGTTTCGGTTGATCACCCGTCGATAGAGATCATTGAGGTCGCTCGTGGCGAACCGTCCACCGTCGAGCTGGACCATGGGACGCAGGTCTGGGGGAATCACGGGAACCGCCTGCAGGATCATGGCCATCGGGTCGTTGCGACCTTCGTTGAAAGGAAGGACCACCCGGAGCCGCTTGGTGGCCCGCTGGCGCCGTTGCCCGGAGCTCGCGCCGAGATCCTCTTTCAGGTTTTTGACTTCATCCTCGAGGTCGAGGCGGCCCAGCAGATCCTGGATGGCCTCGGCTCCCATCCCGCCCTCGTAGTACTCGCCGTAGCGGTCGTAGATCTCGCGCCACAGCTGCTCGGACTCGATGAGCTCCTTGGGCTTCATCGTCTTGAGAGTGTCGAACGCCTCCTGGACGAGCTCCTTTTCGAAATGGGCCCGTTCCTCGCGATCCTTGATCTCGCGATCCACTTCCCGCCGGCGCTGGTTGATCTCGGCGCTCTTGGCGCCGCCCTCCTCCATCCGACCGAGCTCCTGCTCCAATTGCTCGAGCCGATTTTCACGCCACTCGTCGAACTCCTGCTGAATGATTTCGAGTTCGGTACGCATCGACTCCTCGAGCTTGGACAAGTCCTTTTGTCGCTTGTCGTCATCCACGTGGGTGATGAGATAGGCGGCGAAGTAAATGACCTTCTCCAGCTCCTTGGGAGACATNNCGGAACACCCTTGAAGTACCAGATATGCGTCACCGGGGCAGCCAGCTCGATGTGGGCCATGCGCTCGCGACGCACCTTGGATCGGGTCACCTCCACGCCGCAGCGCTCGCAGATCACACCACGAAAACGGACGCGCTTGTACTTACCGCAGTAGCACTCCCAATCGCGGGTTGGACCGAAGATCCGTTCGTCGAACAGCCCGTCTTTCTCCGGCTTGAGTGTCCGATAGTTGATGGTCTCCGGCTTCTTCACCTCGCCGTGCGACCAGGCACGCACCTGATCGGCTGTGGCCAGGCCTATTTTGAGTTCGTCGAAGAGTTGCTCTTGCAAGTGGGCTCCCGTGTCTCAGCAGCTTTCGGCTACCAGCTGTCGAATCCTCTCCTGGTTCACGCTTCGGTTCGTTCCGGTCTCGAAATGTCGATTCCGAGAGATTCGGCCGTGCGGAAGGCGTCCTCGTCGAGCTCCCGGAGCTCAACCTCCTCTCCGGCTGAGAGCATTTCGACGTTCAAGCACAGGCTCTGCATCTCCTTGACCAGCACCTTGAACGATTCGGGGATCCCCGGCTCGGGAATGTTCTCGCCCTTGACGATGGCCTCATACACCTTGACCCGGCCCCGCACGTCATCGGACTTGATCGTGAGCAGTTCCTGGAGGGCGTAGGCGGCTCCGTAGGCCTCCAGCGCCCAGACTTCCATCTCCCCGAACCTCTGTCCTCCGAACTGCGCCTTTCCCCCTAGCGGTTGCTGGGTGATCATCGAGTAGGGGCCCGTGGAACGGGCGTGGATCTTGTCGTCCACCAGGTGAAGCAACTTCAGGATGTAGATGTACCCGACCGTTACCGGCTGGTCGAAGGGCAACCCGGTCGTTCCGTGGTAGAGGGTTGCCTTTCCGAAGGCGTCGACCAGGGTGTCTCCATCGCGGTTCGGCTGGGCGTTCGCCAGCAGGCTGACGATCTCGTTCTCCCGGGCGCCGTCGAACACCGGCGTGGCCACTTTGGTCCACGGCCCGGCGCCCTTGGCGGCAGGGCTGTCGAGCCCGGTGAAGGGGCGCCAGCCCTGGGCGGCCGCCCAGCCCAAGTGCGTTTCGAGGACCTGGCCCAGATTCATCCGGGAGGGCACACCCAGCGGCGAAAGGATGATGTCGACCGGGGTCCCGTCTTCCAGGAACGGCATGTCTTCCTCGGGAAGGATCTTGGCGATGACGCCTTTGTTGCCGTGACGGCCGGCCAGCTTGTCTCCCTCGGCGATCTTGCGCTGCTGGGCCACGTACACACGGACCAGTTCGTTCATTCCCGGGGGAAGGTCGGCGCCGTCCTCCCGTCGGAACACCTTGACGTCTATGGCTTTGCCACGTTCGCCGTGTGGCACCTTGAGTGACATGTCGCGGACTTCACGGGCCTTCTCTCCAAAGATGGCTCGAAGCAGGCGCTCCTCGGGAGTCAGCTCGGTCTCGCCCTTGGGGGTGACCTTGCCCACCAGGTAGTCGCCGGGCCCCACCTCGGCGCCGATGCGGATGATGCCCCGCTCGTCGAGGTCGGCGAGCACCTCTTCGGCCACCTGCGGGATGTCACGAGTGATCTCTTCCGCGCCCAGCTTGGTGTCCCGAGCCTCGATCTCGTACTCCTCGATGTGCACCGAAGTGAAGACGTCGTCGCGCACCAGACGTTCTGAAATGATGATGGCGTCCTCGTAGTTGTGCCCTTCCCAGGGCATGAAGGCCACCAGCAGGTTCTTTCCGAGCGCCAACTCGCCCTGCTCGGTAGAGGGACCGTCGGCGATGACTTGGCCGGCCTTGATCGCGTCGCCCTCGCTCACCACCGGCTTCTGGTTGATCGAGGTTCCCTGGTTCGAGCGGTCGAATTTCCGCAGCGGGTACGTGTGGGTCTTGGTTCCGGCCCGAACGGTGATGCCGTCGCCGGTGACCTCGGTGACCTGGCCGTCGAACTCGGCGATCAACACGTCGCCGGAATCCTGGGCGGCCCGGCCCTCGACGCCGGTACCCACCAGAGGGGCCTCCGCTCTCAGCAGCGGCACTGCCTGGCGCTGCATGTTGGATCCCATGAGGGCCCGGTTGGCATCATCGTGCTCGAGGAACGGGATGAGCGACGTTGCCACAGATACGACCTGCTTGGGCGATACGTCCATGTAGTCGACTTCGCTCGGTTTGACATATTCGACCTCACCGCCGGTCGTGCGAACGAGCACCCGCTGGTGCGCAAAGCTCCCGTCGTCTTTGATCACCGCATTGGCCTGGGCGATGACGTGGGTCTCTTCCTGCGAGGCCGTGAGGTAATCGACCTTGTCGGTGACTTTGCCGTTCTCGACACGCCGGTAGGGCGTCTCGATGAAACCGAATCGGTTGACCTTGGCGTACGTGGCCAGCGAACCGATCAGCCCGATGTTGGGGCCCTCGGGAGTCTCGATGGGGCACATACGCCCGTAGTGGGACGGATGTACGTCGCGCACCTCGAACCCGGCCCGCTCCCTCGACAGCCCACCCGGCCCCAAGGCCGAAAGGCGACGGCGGTGGGTGAGCCCGGCCAATGGGTTCGGCTGGTCCATGAACTGACTGAGCTGGCTGGTCCCGAAGAACTCCTTGATCGACGCCACCACGGGACGGATGTTGATCAGGGTCTGGGGCGTGATGGCCTCCGGATCCTGCGTGGTCATCCGCTCGCGCACTACTCGCTCCAGGCGGGTCAGGCCGACCCGTATCTGGTTTTGGATCAGCTCGCCGACGGTGCGGATGCGCCGGTTGCCGAAATGATCGATGTCGTCGGTCCGATAGCCATCGGTGCCGTCGTACAGGTGGACCAGATACTTGATCGTGTCCAGGATGTCGTCCTCGGACAGCAGTCCCAGCGTTTCGGGCTTGTACTTGTCGAGAGACTTGGGATCGGTGCCCCGACCGAACTTCTGGTCGAGTTTGTAGCGTCCCACCCGGGTCAGGTCGTAGCGCTTGGGGTTGTAGAACAGGGTGTTGATGAGGCCCCGGGCCGACTCGACGGTCGTCAGCTCCCCGGGCCGCAGCTTGCGGTACAGGTCGAGGAGGGCCTCGTCGCGATCGTGGGCGGGGTCTTTCTCGAGAGTGTTCTGGATCACCTCGATTCCGTCGAACATCTCGAGGACCTCTTCGTTCGTCTCGGCCAGTCCCAGGGCTCGCAGGAACGTCGTCACGTACTGACGGCGCTTCCGGTCGACCCGGACCCCGAGCGTGTCCTTCTTGTCGATGTCGAATTCGAGCCAGGCCCCCCGGCCGGGGATGATCTTGGCGGTGTAGATGTCCTTGTCCGAGGTCTTGTCGATGCTCTGATCGAAGTAGACACCCGGCGAGCGGACGAGCTGGCTCACGACGACGCGTTCGGTGCCGTTGATGATGAACGTGCCGTTGGCGGTCATGATCGGGAAGTCGCCGAGAAAGACCTGCTGCTCTTTGATCTCGCCGGTCGCCTTGTTCACGAAACGCGCCGTGACGAACAGAGGCCGGGCGTAGTTGGCGTCGCGCTCCTTGGCCTCCTCGATCGTCATCGTCGGATCGCCGAAGCGATGATCGGTCAGCTCGAGGGCCAGAGAACCGGTGAAATCCTCGATCGGCGAGATCTCGGCGAAGATCTCTTGGAGACCCCGCTCCAGGAACCAGGAGAACGACTCATGCTGGACGGAGAGGAGATCGGGTAGGGGTAGTACTTCGGGAATCTTGGCGAATGAAACACGGTCATTGTGCCCTCGAGCCAAAGCAGACTCCTCCTTCATTCACGCGCTACCGGGGACGCGTGCCACCCACCTCTAAGCAAGGAAAGAATGATAGCGCGCGCAACAACGCCTCTGCAACAGAGTGGCGCGCGCCTATTCAGTTGCACACAACCTACTCCCCTGGCTGCCCGAGGTCAAGGGTTCTGTTCCAGGTATTCCCAGGCGTCCCGCCAACCGAACCTCGTCTGTGGCTCTTCGCTCACCGCTCATCGTCCCTTATGCTGTTCGGGCACCGCTCATCGTCCCTTATGCTCTTCGCTCACCGCTCATCGTCCCTTATGCTCTTCGCTCACCGCTCATCGTCGTTCGGGTAGCGGAGGGCGGCGGGGCCACCCGAGTGGGCAACCGAACTAGGCGAGCTCGACGGTGGCTCCCGCCTCTTCCAGCTTGGCCTTGGCAGCCTCAGCGGTCTCTTTGTCGGCCCCCTCGAGCACGGCCTTGGGGGCGCTCTCCACCAGGTCCTTGGCCTCCTTGAGGCCGAGGCCGGTGATGGCGCGCACCTCCTTGATGACCTGGATCTTCTTGTCGCCGGCCGCGCCGAGCACGACGTCGAAGGCGGTCTTCTCCTCGGTCGCCGCCGCCTCGCCCCCGGCAGCTTCACCTGCCACGGCCGCCACCGCTACCGGCGCCGCCGCGGTGACCTCGAACTTCTCCTCGAACGCCTTCAGGAACTCGGAGAGCTCGAGGACGGTCATCTCCTCGAAGTAGGTCAGTAGGTCCTCGGTGGTGGGTTTCGCCATCGTCATGCCTCCTCTGCTTCGGCCGCCTCGGCGGCTTCGGGTTCTTCCTCTCCATCAGCCTCCGGGGCGGAATCCCCGATCGGCTCCTCTTCTTGTTCTTGAGCTTCATCGGCTCGGGCGCCGGCAGCCTCACGAGCATCCGGCTCCTCGGCCTCGGCTGCCTCCTCCACTGCTTCGGGGGTCGGTTCGGCAACCGCCTCTCCCTGCTCCTTGAGCTGCTTGAGCTGCAGGAACAACGAAGCGGCATTGCGACCGAAAGAAGCCAGCAATCCGGCCAGGTTCGACAGCGGAGCTTGGATCGCCCCCGCCAATTTGGCCAACAGGACTTCCCGTGGGTCGAGTGCAGCGAGTTGGCCCACCTTCTCGGGAGGAAGCAGCTCTCCGGAGAACACCATGCCCTTGACTCGAAGCTGGTCGTGCTCTTTGGCGAATCCGGCCAGGGTCTTTGCGGCCTTCACGGGATCCCCGGTGGCAAACGCCAGCGCAGTGGGTCCGGTGAGCAATTGTCCCAGGCCCTCGCCGTACGCCAGATCGGCGACGGCTCTGCGGGTCAACGTCATCTTGAGCACCTTGTACTCGGCATCATCCTGACGCAGGCCGCGGCGCAGCTCTTGCTGCTCGGGAACGCTGAGACCGGCGTATTCGGTGACAAACACCGCTGCCGCGTCCTCGAATCGCTGTTTGATTTCAGCGACCGCCTGTACTTTCTCCGGCCTCGCCATATGGGCCTCCTCGGTCAGCCGTGCTCAGCGAGCGGTTGCTCACGGCACGAACAAAGCTCCCGGCACGAGACACACGGGAGCCTGGTGGAGGGCCTGCGCCGGCGTCTGCCTGACTTGTGCCACCTCGGGCACCGGCGGTCTCGGGCGGGTTTTGTAGCGGCGGGCAGGGTAGCAGGCAGATGAGGAAGGACCACCAAAAGAGGTGCCTCGAGCGGCCCCGGAAAGGGGCCCGCAACCCGCACTGCGGACCTCAGCAAGTTGGGCGGACGACGGGCCAGGGTGCCGTCCGTCCCTTCCGCTCTCAGCCGGCCAGGGTAGGGACTGGCCTGAGGGTGGCTCGAGCGGCTGGCTCCGCGCACCTGGCACGTGAATTCCAGATGACACAGGCCGCGGGCCCCTCCGCCCTCAGTCTCGCGCCTGGCCGTACGATTGTCCAGAGATTTGTGGCGTCAGCGAGCCTGGGCCGCCAGTTCGTCCAGGGCACCCACGTCCACCTTGATGCCAGGACCCATGCTGGACGACAGCGTCACCTTGCGGACAAACCGGCCTTTCACCGGGGCCGGCCGGGCTCGAAGCAACTCGGCAACGATCGTCGCCAGGTTCTCCTCGAGCTGCCGTTGCTCGAAAGAGACCTTCCCGATGACCGCATGCACATTTCCGTGTCGATCGTTTCGGTACTCGACCCGGCCGGCCTTCAGCTCGGCGACCGCCTGGGCCACGTCCGGAGTCACGGTGCCGGCCTTGGGATTGGGCATCAAGCCGCGCGGTCCCAGTATGCGCCCCAACTTGCCGACCTCGGACATCATGTCGGGCGCCGCGACCGCCACGTCGAAGTCGAGGGGTCGACCTCCGGCGATCTCGTCGGCGAGCTCCTTGCCGCCCACCACATCGGCACCGGCCGCTTCGGCCGCGCCGGCCGCCTCACCGTCGGCAAACACCGCTACCCGGACCTCCTTGCCGGTGCCGTGGGGTAGCGAAACCGTCCCCCGTACCGCCTGGTCGGCTTGTTTGGGATCGATTCCGAGCAGGACGGCCACCTCGACCGACTCGTCAAAGCCGGCGAAGGCGAGCTCCTTGACCATTCCCAAGGCCTCTCGGGGCGAATAGTGGGTCTCGGCGTCGAGCCTTGCTACGGCAGCCGCATGCTTCTTTCCCATTGTGTTGCCTCCTCGTGGTTCCGGCGGCCCAGTGGGCCTCCCACGTGTGACTGGTGGGTGGACTCGCCCGATGCTCAGCCCTCGACGATGAGGCCCATCGAGCGGGCGGTGCCCTCGATGATCTTCATCGCCGCCTCGATGTCGTTGGCGTTCAGGTCGGGCATCTTCGTCTCGGCGATCTTTTTCACCTGTTCCCTGGTGACCGATCCCACCTTCTCCCGATTCGACTCCGGCGACCCCTTGGGGACCCGGGCCGCCTGGCGGAGCAGTACTGCGGCCGGAGGAGTCTTGGTAACGAACGTGTAGGTGCGATCCTCGTAGATCGTGATCTCGACGGGAACGATGGTCCCCGCCTGTGACTGGGTGGTCTGGTTGTAGGCGTTGACGAAGTCCATGATGTTGACGCCGTGCTGACCCAGGGCGGGACCCACCGGTGGGGCCGGGCTCGCCTGACCGGCCGGAATCTGTAGCTTGAGCATTGCCGCGATCTTCTTGGTGGCCACCGCGACTCCTAGTACTTCTGGATCTGCTCGAAGTTGAGCTCGACCGGAGTCTCCCGGCCGAAGATGTCCACCAGCACTCGCACCTTCGACTGGTCGATGTTGATGTCCTCGATGACCCCGTTGAAGTCGGCGAACGGCCCCTCGACGACCCGCACCGTCTCCCCGACCTCCCACTCCGGCTTGAAGCGGGGCTCCTTCTTCCGCTCGGCCTTGCTGACACCGAGGATCCGCTCCACCTCTTTTCGCGACAGCGAGGTCGGCTTGGTCCCCGAGCCCACGAAGCCGGTGACCCCCGGGGTGTTGCGGACCACGAACCAGGCGTCGTCGTCCATGTAGAGGCGCACCAGGATGTAGCCCGGGAAGACCTTCTTCTTCACCGTGACTTTGCGCCCCCCCTTGAATTCGACGACGTCTTCCATGGGAATGACGACGTCGAAGATACGGTCCTCCATGTGCATGGACTTGATGCGCGACTCCAGGTTGGCCTTCACCTTGTTCTCGTACCCCGAGTACGAGTGGACGACGTACCAGCCGCCGGGCAGGTCGTAGGGACTGGCCGGGGAAGGAGCCTGCTCCTCTTCTTCTTCCTCTTCCTCGAGGGCCTCAGCTGCCTCGATTTCGACCTCGGTCTCGGCGACGGCCACCGCGGCCTCGCCTTCCCCGCCCGGCTCGGCCGGGGTGATCTCGCCGGCCGCGGCCTCTGCGTCCGCCGTCGCAGCACCGGCCGGCGCATCGACGGAAGGCTCGGCGACGGAAGGAGCGCCCAGTGCCTGGGCCGCGGCGGTGAGCTGGGAGTCGGCCTCCGCTTCGCGAGGCTCGCCCTCCTCTGAGGGCTCTTCCGCCTCTTCCTCGCCGGTGGCGCCCGTGAGCGCCTCCTTCACCGCTTCGGACAGCAGGTCCTGCAGTTCGCTCACTGCTGCAGTTCCCGGATGAGGGACAGCACCCCCGCTTTGAAGGCGAAGTCCATGGCGAAAATGATGACGGTCAGGGCGGTGGTAGTGATGAGGGTGACGGCGGTGAACGTCCACAATTCCTGTCGGGTCGGCCAGGAGACCCGCTTCAGCTCTTGGCGTACCTCGCGCAGGAACTGACGGACGCTGGTGCGTTCCTTTTGGCGCGCCTGCGGGCGGCCCCGCTCGCGTGTGCGGCGCTCTTCTCTCTCGGTGATTCTGCGGAGTTGCCGGTTCACCCATTCCTCCTAGCGGTGGCAGGGGTGGCGGGACTCGAACCCACAACCTCTGGTTTTGGAGACCAGTGCTCTAGCCAAATTGAGCTACACCCCTAGAGGTCGCGGGCGAGTATACGGGCCGCCGTCTGCATGATAAACGGTGCGGCGCGCAGTGGTGCTCAGGCGACCCGGTGCCGCCACCATTGGACCAGGACCATCGCCCCGGCCAATGCCACCGCCGCGCCTGCTGCGACCTTTTCCAGGTCCCTCAGATCTCTCAGAGCGGAGCGCGATTCACCCAGATGGCCCTGCACCACCGCCTCGAATCCCTCCGGGGCCGGGGTCACGACATGTTGCCGGGCCGACAGGGCTCGAAGCATGAACCGGTAGCGGACCGCTTCCGCCTGGCAGCGCAGGCAGTTGGCCAGGTGATCACCGAATAGGCCGGACGGCTCTCCGTCGACGAGCCGGCACAGTCGTCGCATCGTGAGTTCGTGGATCATCGCTCGCCCCACAGCTGCTGGCGCAGGGTCCGCCGGGCCCGGTGCAGCCGAACCTTGGCAGCAGCCACCGTGATCCCCAGCGACTCGGCCACCTCCCGATGCGACCATCCGTAGACGTCCTTGAGCACGACGACCATGCGCTGCGATTCGGGCAGCAGCGCCAGCTCGCGACTCAATGAACCGCGGAGAGCCACCTGCTCGCCGGCTCCCTCCGGCGTCAATCCCTCGGCGGCCACCGGCGCATCATCGGGCAGCGGGGCAGTCAGATGCCGGCGCCACCTGCGGCGCTGGGTCCAGGCGGTGTTGACGGTGATCCGATGCAACCAAGTCGAAAAGGCGGCTTCTCCCCGAAAACCGGGCAACGCCTTCCAAGCCCGGATGAAGGCCTCCTGAGCTACATCGGCGGCCAGCTCCCTGTTGCTCACCATGCGCAGGGCCAACGTGAATACCTCGTCCTTGTGCGTCCTGACCAGTTCCGAGAACGCCGATTCGTCGCCGAGGCGGGCCCGGTGCACCAGATCGGCATCTCCAGGGTCTTGGACCCGACGCGTGGTCACTCCGTTACTCCCGACGGATCACGGCGGTGGCGGCCGCCAGCTTCGATCCGGCGGCGGACACCACCAGAGACAACGTTGCCGACGACTCTTCGATTTCCCCCACCGAGCCTCCGACTTCGGCGGCGACGCCGGGGCGTAGGGGCAGGTGGAAGCGGACATCCAGCTCGCGGAGGGGTGCCGCGGCGGTGGTGAAGCGAGCGGCCTCCTGGGCCACCCAGGAGGCAACCAGCAAGCCGTGGGCGACCACTCCGGCCAGCCCGGCTCGCCGAGCGGTGGCGTGGTCCCAGTGCACCGGATTCCAGTCCCCGGTAGCGGCGGCGTAGCGCATCAGGTCGGCCCGACTGGCCGACTTGGCCAGCAGAGGAAGAGACTCGCCGCTTCCGGGAAGGTGCGCCGGGGCCGGCACCTCCACCGGGGCCCGCTCGAATGGGCCCGGCTCCTCCTCCTCTTCGGCCGGAACCGCCGAGGCCGGCCCGGCCGACAGGAGAAACGACGACTTTGATTTCAGCCATGGCCCATCGCCGTCGGCCTGCAGCGCGAAACCGACGAAGTGCAGCGGACCCCGGCTACGGATCCCGCTGACCTCTCCGCTCACCTCGAGGAGCTCGCCGGGAACGAGAGCCCGGCACCACGAGAAGCGCTGCTGGGCATGGATCAAGGTCGGGAACGCCGCCAACGACTCCTCTGCCAGCAGCGTCGGGGCCAGGGCGAAGAGCACCGCAGCGCCGAATCCGGGCGGGACGGCTTCGGACCAGCGATGGGGATCGTCACTGGTCGCCTCGACGAAGGCGCCCACCCGCTCGGGGGCGGCGGCGTAGCGGACCGGGCCCAGTCGCTTGCCCGCCAGGGCCGAAAGGGTCACCGCCCCAATAGGCCGATCAGCGGTGCTCGCGATGGGTGGTGTGACGCCGGCACCACGGGCAGTACTTGCTGAGCTCGAGCCGCTCCTGGGTGTTGGAGCGGTTCTTGGTGGTGACGTAGTTGCGCCGCTTGCACTCCTCGCAGGCGAGGTTGATGGGCGGGCGCTTGTCGCTGGCCATAACCGGTCGCTAGCGGCGAGTCCCCATCGCCTACTTCAGTATCTTCGTGACCCGGCCGGCACCGACGGTGCGCCCCCCCTCGCGAATGGCGAAGCGCAGGCCCTCTTCCATGGCGATGGGGGCGATGAGCTTCACGGTCATCTCGGTGTTGTCGCCGGGCATGACCATCTCGGTGCCCTCGGGGAGCACGATCTCGCCGGTGACGTCGGTGGTCCGGAAGTAGAACTGGGGCCGATATCCCGAAAAGAAGGGGTTGTGGCGTCCCCCCTCTTCTTTGGTCAGCACGTAGGTCTGGGCCTCGAAGTGGGTGTGAGGGGTGATCGAGCCGGGGGTGCAGATCACCTGGCCCCGCTCCACCGCATCTTTGTCGATGCCCCGCAACAGCAGCCCGACGTTGTCGCCGGCCTGGGCGAAGTCCAAGAGCTTGCGGAACATCTCCACCCCGGTGACGGTGGTCTTTTGGGTGTCGCGGATGCCCACGATCTCCACCTCGGTGCCGGTGTTGAGCTGGCCCTGTTCGACCCGTCCGGTCACCACCGTGCCCCGCCCGGTGATCGAGAAGACGTCCTCGATGGGCATCAGGAAGGGCTTGTCGACGTCGCGGGTCGGCTCGGGGATGTAGGTGTCGACGGCATCCATCAGCTCGTCGATGTTGGCCACCTCGCCCTCGTCGCCCTCCAGGGCCCGCAGCGCCGAGCCCCGCACCACCGGGACGTCGTCGCCGGGGAACTCGTACTCGGTCAACAGCTCCCGGACTTCCAGCTCGACCAGGTCCAACAGCTCGGGATCGTCGACCTGGTCGGTCTTGTTCAGAAACACCACGATGTAGGGGACCCCGACCTGGCGGGCCAACAGCACGTGCTCGCGGGTCTGGGGCATGGGCCCGTCGGCGGCCGACACCACCAAGATGGCCCCGTCCACCTGGGCGGCCCCGGTGATCATGTTCTTGACGTAGTCGGCGTGGCCGGGCATGTCGACGTGGGCGTAGTGGCGGTTGTCGGTCTCGTACTCGACGTGGGCGATGGCGATGGTGATGCCCCGCTCCTTCTCCTCGGGCGCCTTGTCGATCTCCTCGAAGGGGGTGTATTCGACCGCCGGGTTGCGCTCGGAGAGGATCTTGGTGATGGCGGCGGTCAGCGTGGTCTTGCCGTGGTCGATGTGGCCGATCGTGCCGACGTTGAGGTGCGGCTTGGTCCGCTCGAACTTTGCCTTGGCCATGTCGTGCCCGATCCTTTCTCGGCTCTTACTCACCCCGGCTGCGCGCCACGATCTCCTCGCCGACCGCTTCCGGGACCTCCTGGTACGAAT
>JABAOH010002683.1_pt3 | contig 18263 bp, 21 predicted proteins | sample 7062181 | NCBI WGS metagenome assembly JABAOH01 (sample SAMN14538630, study PRJNA623070) | marine sediment metagenome | biome: marine biome [ENVO:00000428]; feature: marine pelagic biome [ENVO:01000023]; material: deep marine sediment [ENVO:00002113]; isolation source: pool of 5 deep marine... | reverse complement strand
AAAGCAACGTGGGCAGTGAGTCTTTCATCTCTTTTCCGATGTCCCCACCTTAAAACAGCGACTTTAGACAGTTTTGTTTCCTTCCTTTCCTTGTTAAACTATGTGTTGAAAGTTCCGCCGAGTTGTTCCACACGTCCCCTCACTTTGTCCGCAAACAAAGGAACCGCCTCAAAAACGATGTTCATGTTTCCACTTTCGTACTTTAGATCATGTATATTGGCTCGGCTGAAGAGCCATGAAAGAAAAGACATCGATTCATTCGTTATTGGGAGGGAAAATGATGCTTGAACGTACTCTTTAAGATGACCTGTTATTTCCTGCTTCAGTGAATCCATGTTCGTTTTGTATAATGCAGAGATGGGTACAGGGTTCGATGTGATTTCGTTTAAAGCTTCCATTTTGCGTTGCACTTCATTTTCAGACAGCAAATCTATCTTGTTAAACGCTGTTACAATGGGAATTCCTGAGGCTCCTATTTTTTGAATTGTGTCAAGACAGCAGGAGAGTTTTCTCTCAATTTCCGTGTGAGGTTCACTCACGTCCACAACAAGAAGAATAAGGTCTGAAAAGAGGGTTTCTTCAAGTGTTGAATGAAACGCTTCAATTAGGGTTAAGGGCAAGCGGTCGATAAACCCAACGGTGTCAGTTAGCAAAACCTTTCTTTTAGAAAGCGTTATAGCTCGAGTTGTTGTGGAAAGAGTGGTAAACAAATCTGGGTCCACGGTAGCTGTTTCTTCGGCTAGAGCGTTAAACAGTGAACTTTTACCAGCGTTGGTGTATCCAGCCAGAGAAATTAATGAAAAACCTAGTTCCAGTCTACGGGCGCGATGTAGACGTCGTTTCTTTCGTATCTTCTTAAGCTTGTTCCGTATAGAATAGATTTGTCTTCTTACGGTCTCGTAGTAAAGGTCAACTTCATATTTTCCCAGTCCCATGAAACCTGGTTGCTCGCCCATCCTTGCCAGTCTCACTTTCTCTCTTGCTCGGGGCAGTTCGTATCGCAGTTTTGCCAGTTGGATTTGAAGTTTAGCCTCAGCAGTTGAAGCTCTTTGCGCAAAGATTTCTAGAATAAGTTGGAAACGGTCAGCAACCTCTACGCCAGTTGTCTTGGCTAAGTTGTAAACTTGAATAGGTTTTAGTTCATTGTCAAATATGGTTTTTTCAATCTTTTTGTTAGCGACTAATTCAGCTAGTTCTTTTGCTTTGCCGTCGCCAATTTGGTAGCTTGGGTTTGGTGCTCTAACTTGTTCAATGGAGTCTACAACAGTGTATCCAGCTGACTCAGCGAGACTTTGAAGTTCATCTAGGCTGGAGGGTTCAGAGGGAAGTCGTCTTTGAACTATGACTGCTCTCGTTCTTCCGTTACCTCCGTTTTCTTCTTCTTCAAACGAACTACGTCTCCAAGAGTTGCCTCGCGGGGAGTAGACAAGCGCGCAGACGGAGTCTTAGGTTCAGCAAGCGTAACGAGTAACTTCATTCTTAGCGTATGTTCCAGTTTAGCCGCAAGCTTGTGGTCAGGAGTCATTTTCCCGCTTTCAATCTTCCGAAGAACTGAAACTTTTTCTCCTATCTTTTTCCCTAAATCCTCGTGGCTCAGCCCCATTTTTTCTCTTCCCTGCCTAACGCGTGAACTGAAATCATTTACGAGTTCCACTTCTTCAGCGAGTTTTGGAGACTGTTTTTTCTTTGGAGTCAGGGCTAAAGGAGACTTAGGCTTTGCCAGTTTTTTTACACGTCGTGGAGTTTGCATTTCCCAAGAAATTGAGCCTAGTTTGGCGCATTTTCCGCAAACTATCATTTTGGCTCCTTCAATGGTTGCTTTGTAAGGTTTCCCTATGATTTGATGACCGCAGACTTCGCATCGCACAGGAATCGTCACCCAAAATGGTTTTTATTGTCAACGATTCTTTATACTCGTTGAATTTAATGGTGAAAACATGCGTGATAAACTTACCGCTCTCCGAAAGATTAGAAGCGTAGCGAACTATCAATTTGGAAAAGATGTGGGGAAGAAACTTTTCCCAGACAGAGTTAAAATTGTCTATTCTAAAAGAACAGGTAAAATACGTCACATATATCTAGATGGAAAACTACTAGCAACCCTACGACCAACCAACGGTCTTTTTTCATTAACCATCAAAGGAGCCAAACGAATGATGAAAAACGTGAAAAAACAAAGATTATGGGTCAAAGTTATGGCAGAAGCTGAGCCTTTCATTGTTAAGGGTAAAAGTGTCTTTGCCAAACACGTAGTTAACTCTGACAACGAAATTCGCCCTCAGGAAGAAGTGGTTGTCATAAACGAAAAAAACGAAGTTTTGGCGGTGGGAAAAGCATTATTGACTGGAATGGAGATGAAAGCCTTCAGGAGGGGAGTAGCGGTGCGAGTGCGAAGAGGTGTCGTAGAAGAAGTTAAGAAGAAACATTGAATAATAATTAGTGTGGAGGAGACCAGTATTGAGGAGAAGAGTGAGTCCGAGAGAGGCGAAAAGGATGATGCAACGTATGGGTCTCAGCATGGAAGGAATACCTGACGTCGAAGAAGTCATCATACGAACGAGCGCGAAAGAGATCACTGTGGAAAGCCCAGAAGTCGCAGTTCTGGATATGCATGGGCAAAAAATTTTTCAAGTGACAGGACATGTCACTGAGAAAAAAATTGAAAAGGAAATAGAGATTCCTGAAGAAGATGTTAGACTTGTTGCTGATCAGACAGGTAAAAGTATGGAAGAAGCGAAAAAGGCGTTGGAAGAGACAGGAGGAGACCTTGCAAAAGCGATACTTCTCCTTCAATCACGCTAAATTCCTATTTTGAGTCAAGCATTCTTGCTTTTAGTTCTTCAAATCGTTTAATAAATACGAGCGCAAGGAAATTTCAATTGTGAGCGTTGCTTATTTGAGTCCCCAAGCTAACGTTGCTCCGCCATCTACGACTAACGATGCCCCAGTCATAAATGCCGATTCGGCTGAAGCTAAGTAAAGAGCAGCGTATGCTATATCCAATCGCTCTCCTAGTCTTCCAAGCGATATGTCTTTTGCCATTTTTTGCACAAATCAAAATTGTTTAAGTACGTCTTGTTTTTCCATGATGTAGCCGCAGTAATGACACTTCAAACGAAGCGGCTCCTCACGCTCCACATAAAACGTCGACTGTATCGGCTCATCACTATTACTGACACATGCGGGATTTGCACATTTCACTATCCCCCGTATAACAGAAGGCAACTTAACCCGTTGCTTTTCCACAGCCTTATAGTCCCGAATAATATTGATGGTGGCATGAGGCGCTAACAACGCTATTTTATCCACCTCTTCAGACTTCAACTCTCTTCCCTCCACCTTCACCATGTCTTTGCTTCCAAGTTTTTTGCTGGGAATATTCATAGCCACGGTTACAACTCCTCCTGTACGACCTGTGATTCCCAGAATCTTTATCACGTCAAGTGCGTGACCATTTGTTATGTGATCGATTACTGTACCGTTTTTTATCTTGGACACTCGCAGAGTTTTTTCAGCCATATCCACCAACCTTCTGAAACTACTATTCTATGAGTTTTAAATAAAAAGAGTTATTTGTGGTTTATTAAAATGTGTTTGGTGCAAAAAGTTGGAGTTTAAGGGAAGAGACATAATTTCAATTAAAGATTTTACACGTGAAGAAATTAACTACATTTTGAAAATCGCCAGCGCCATGGAACCAATTGCAAAAAGCGGCTCAGACATGCTTCAAAGAAAAACGCTGGCAACCCTTTTCTTTGAACCCAGCACACGAACCCGACTGAGCTTCGAAGCGGCTATGCACAAACTTGGAGGCTCCGCCATAGGATTTGCAGAGCCAAAAACCTCTTCGGTTAAGAAGGGAGAAAACCTAGCTGACACTGTGCGCGTTGTAGAAAGCTACGCAGATGTAATTGTGCTGCGGCACCCGCTGGAGGGAGCAGCTAGACTCGCTGCAGAATTCGCTCACCTACCAATAATCAACGCTGGATCCGGTGCAGAGGAGCATCCAACACAAGCTTTGCTGGATTTGTACACAATTTTAAAGGAAAAAGGTCGAATTGACGGGCTCAACATAGCTTTAATAGGCGACTTACGTTATGGACGCACTGTTCATTCCCTCGCCTATGCACTGTCGCTTTACGATGTGAAATTACATCTAATTTCGCCGGAGCCTCTTCAAATGCGTAGGGAGGTGTTGGATACCATTAAGGAAAAGATAGAGGTAATTCAAAAAACCGAAATTGAAGAAACGTTACCTGAAATGGACATACTCTATATGACAAGGATTCAAGAAGAACGTTTTCCAGACCCCGCTGAATATGCGAAGGTTAAAGGATCATACAAAATAAATCTTGAAATGTTGAAGAACGCTAAGAAAGACATGACCATTTTGCATCCGCTTCCAAGGGTTGGAGAAATCGCTGCTGAAGTGGATGAGACACCGCATGCTAGGTATTTTCAGCAGGTTTGGAACGGCGTAGTGGCAAGGATGGCTCTCTTAGCATTAGTCTTAGGCGCAATAAAATAAAAGAAACCAGTCGAGAGCTGTTTTATGAAGGCAACAGCAGTCGCCCATCCCATTCAAGGCTTAATTAAATATCATGGACTAAAAGATTCTACGCTAAGAATTCCCTTTCACGACAGCATCTCCGTCTGTATCCAAGCCCTTCAAACCACAACAACAGTCGAGACAAATGATTCTTTCAAAAAAGACTTCCTAATAGTCAATGGAGCGAATCTAACTGGAAAGAATCGGAAAAGAGTTGAAGTGGTTCTTCAGAAGCTTAAAGACATCACTGGATACTCTGGACACTTCAAAGTTGTTTCCGAAAACAGCTTGAGGGAAGGAAAGGGCCTCGGCTTTTCTGCTTCAGGCTTCGCTGCCCTTGGCGTGGCCACATGCGCCGCCTTGGACTCTACTATAGATTATGTAACTCTCTCTGAAGCTGTGAGGTTAGGAGCGGGCTCTGCCACTCGAAGTCTTGCAGGAAACTTTGCAATATGGTACGCTGACAAAGATGGAAAGTCTTATGCTGAGCAGTTGAGCCGCTCTGAAAACGTGGATTTAGCCATGATTATCGTGCCCATTCCTTCCAAAGTTAAAACCGATGAAGCTCATGCTGAAGTTCTGAGTTCGCCACTGTTTGAAGCCCGATTGAAACGCGTCGGAAACATGATTAAATTGATGAAAAAAGCGATAAAGGAAGGAGACATCCCAACCATCTGCCGTCTCGCTGAAGAAGACAGTTTGAACCTTCACGCAAGCACAATGACTGGAAAGACTCGCATGCTCCTCTGGGAACCAGAGACGGTTTTGACCATTAAGAGTGTTATAAAAATGCGGGAGGAAGGACTTCCAGCGTGGTATTCCATCGACACTGGACCCTCAGTTTTTGTTAACACTTTCCAGAAATACGCAGGGGAAGTGGCAAGCAGACTGAAGAAATTAAGATTGCCAAATATTGTTGTCAGTGGAGTGGGAGGTAAACCTGTACTGACTTATAATCATCTCTTTTAGGCTGTAAACGACTTTTAAACTGTATAATGTAGCGTGTCTGCTTCACAGTTCCAAAGGCTACAAAGGGGCTCGGTATCTGTCTTTTAGTTCTTTTATTTTTCCCTTGTTCCATCCGCTTACCGCTTGGTAGTATCCGGTTACTCTGGACCACCATTCTACATCAGAAGATTTGCAGTGGGGACATGTTTCGTTGATGTTTGGCGTAACTTTCCCGCAACTGTTGCAGATTGTCAAGTCTTTGGTGTAAGCGTAGTAGCCAACGTTGGTCTTGGTAGCGATTCTTTGAGTTAGCTTGTATAGCGCCTCAGGGTCTGAAGAGTTTTCTCCAAGCCATACGTGAAGCATGTTTCCGCCGCTCAGAAGTGGGAAGAACTTCTGTTCTATGTCTATTCTGTCAATTAGGTTCATCTTAGCGCCGACAGAGACGTGGGTTCCGTTGTTATAGTAGACTGGAACATCTGTTTTTCCATCAGCAAGTGCAGACTTGGCTTCATCTAAGTCTCCCTTAACGAGTTGTTCAGCTTTATCACGGTAGTTATCGTTTAGAAGGTCTGCTATGGCGAATCTCTGAGCTGTGGATTCAGCGGGTGTTCTTGCTAAGGCGAGGTTGAGTCCACTCTTTTCCTGAAGTTCCTTCCTGTATTTCTGCATCTCCAGAATCAACTTAACCAGTATCTTGACGGCTTCTGGGTCCTCATGAAATTGGTAGCCCGTGTGCCACTGAGCCATCTCGTTTCCGCCAACCAAACCTATTGTGAAAACAAGTCCATCGAAGTCTACGGCTGGTGGACCTCTTTGTCCAGTTTTGGGGTCCATTGGTCGTTGGGTGGCGAAGGGAATTCGGTTGCGCTTTAAGATTATGTTCATCCATTTCTTCTTGATTTTGAATATTTCAACAGCGTAATCCATGAGTCTGCGACTTTCTTCAAAGAGTTTAGAGTCGTCTCCATTGGCTTTGTAAGCCATTCTCGGAAGGTTCAGGCTTATAACTTGCCAGCCTCCCATGGTGAAGTGTTTTCCATCGGTGAAGTAGAGTTTGTCTTCGAACTCAGGGTTGCCTTCACGGGTTTCCACAAAACAGTATGCGCAACATTGATAACAGGACACGCCTTTGCCGTAGCCCCTGTACGCTGGTAGCATATTGTCGAAGTAGGGGGTTCCAAACTTGGCTACAGCCTTGTGAACATCCAGCCAAAGCTCATCATATTCTGGCTTGAAAAACTCAGGGCTTATAGCATTTTCAAGTTTCGGAAAATTGAAGGGTTTCCCCCAGTAGTCGCCTTTATAGGCAACTTCGTAAAGCGCCTTGAACGAGAGGCGAACTTCATCTTCATAGTCTCCGTAGACGTCTGGTCCAACACGTCCCCTCGCCACTATAGGAATGTTTCTCCAGAGTTCTGGCACTCCAGGCTGTACTTGAATGTTGCTGAATACGAGTTGTCCGCCTCTAGCTACGTAGGCTTGAGTGTACTCAAAGAACATCATCTGCATGAGTTGCCTAACCCTTTCGTAGCTTAGTCCCCTCATGTAGGGAGCGAGAAAAACCAGAAAGTTGTAGAAGCCCTCACCGCCCGCAAAATTCGTTTGTGCAGAAGCAAGAATCTTAGCAGTGTGAAGAATCGCAACCTCTGCATGCTTAGCTGGACCCGCGATGCTGGTTCTAGTGCCGATGCCGTCTGGCATTAATCCGTAATAAAAGAAGTAGCGAAGGTCCCAGTCTTGACAGAAAGGTCTTGTTCCAAAGTATTCCAGATCATGTATGTGCAGGTCTCCTGCGAGGTGAGAGTCAGCTAGTTTCGGAGGCATCAATAATAGGTATTCTTCTCCGGAAACCCAGTCTGCTTTTCGTTTATGAGCAGTTTCAGCGTTTGGCTGGAGGTTCGCGTTTTCTTTGGCTTTGTAGCCAGATCCGACATCTATTAGGTAAGCGTCGTAAACGGGTGCTCCTACTCTGGTCAGAATGTTGCGATAAACAGCGTATGCCGGTGTTTCCTTCGATTTGTCCAGCAAGACGTTGTTTACCAGTTCCCTTATGAGGGGTCCGCTTATGAATCTAAGTCCTAAGTTTAGTATTTTATCTTCAACTTCGATGGCTATGTGTTCAGCTTCTTCCTTGCCTATCGGCTTTACATCGTAAAATTCCTTGGCGAGTTTGGTTTCTGTCAAAAGCTGTTTTACAATAGCGTCTCGACTCCACGGTACAATAAAGCCGTCGCTTCTCCTGACCATCGGTTGCGTTTTCTGAAAAACGAGTTCGTTTGTTTCCAATTTACTTTCGCTCCAAAATCTCTAACATTTTAGCGTCTGCTAAGCTGTCTCCGTCAAAAATTTGGTCCTCTGTATAAAATGCTTCCTCAACCTCTAGAGCTGGTGCGGACAGAACTACTAGGTTTTTCATAACCAGTTCTGTCATAACGTTTATGTCTTCTAGGTTCTTCTCTTCAAACTCCGTATTCTGGTCTTTCAGCCACTCTTTTAGCAAGGTGCATTTTGGGCATCCGTTAGATGTGTAGACTACTATTTTGTCTGTTTGAGACAGCGAGTTACCACTATGTTTATTATGTTCGTTATATCGCATGAGAACCACCTTCTCACTCGGTGCGGTGAAGGCGAACTAGAAGTAAGCATCCATTTTGTATTTATAATTTTAGAATGAATAGTATAAAATTCTGTATGAATTTTTGTTCAAAATTAACACGTATGAAACTGTCCGCTTAGCACAGTGCATGAAACGGTTAAAAAGGGCATAGGGGGGAATTTCCAAAATGTAAACACAGCTAAAGCAAAAAACTATATTAACTAATTCATGTGGCGTTCTCTTAACTAGAATTTTGACCGAAGAACAAGCTTTCCACATTCCAGAACAACGAAGCTCTTTCAGAAAATGGGGCTGAAATAGAATGTCATCTTCTACAAATTAAGTATGCGCGCGCTAAACTGGAACTTGGTGAAATGATGGCGAATATTTGGCTGACACGCGACTGAAACCAATTAGCGTATTAACTGACCCACACGATGGACACTTTAATGCTGTTCCATAAAAAACTTCTTGACAACGAACACAGTAAGCGAGATTACGGTTATAGGCGTAAAGCCCTACATCGTGTTTTTCAGTGATACGTTTTGTTGTGGATAAAAGCTCATTTGGGTCTCGTTCCGAATCAGCAAGTTGAATGACAGCGAGGTGACTTCCCGGCGTCAACTTGTGAAATTTCTGCTCGATACTCAAACGGTTTTCCCAAGAAATGTCAGCGTCTAAAGGCACAGCAACCATGTCAGTGTAGAACGGTTGGTCTTTGGCGCCTTGAACCTGAACCTTCGCCCAACCGTACTTTTCAACATCCGATTCTGCGAGTCTATTCGCAGCGTTCGCATTAGAAACCATAGAGAGCACTGGACGAGTTCGAGGCTTTTTTGCACTTCTCTTAACGCTTTTAGAAAGATTCTTAATAACTTCTTCAGCAAATCTAAGTGCTTCTTGGTCTTCATGTAAAGCTTTGCCAAAGAATGACTTAACTGTTTCATTTAATCCAACAAAGCTGACGAGGCGAGAGGAGTTTTCAAGTCGAAAATAACTGTCGCCATCAGCCTCCTGCGTTAGGAAAGGAAGCAGCCTCTCCTTTACGCGATGTTTGATTGTTCGATATTTTATTTCCAGAGCGCGTAACGTCATCTCTAACTGCTCATCTAAAAACTTGAAGAATTTTGCTTGGTTTCTTCCAGCGTCGTATGAGGCTCTAGGTAAATTCATTATAACACTATCAAGGCTCCCAGTTTGCAGAGTGTCCAACTCCCAGTCTCCTTTCCAGTCAGTTGAGAATCTGCATCCAGTAGCGGTGTAAGAAGTATATTTTTCCTGTTTAGGACACAGGTTAGCGAAGTAGGGAAGCCCTGTCTCAGCCGCAAGCTTGTGGGATAGAAAAAGAACATCTTCACACTCTTTGTCTCTGAGCGCTTTTGACCGCAACTTTATGATTAGACTGGGGTTGAAAACGGGTTTATGCTGATCGTCTTCAAACATTAACTCAAGAAGTAGAGCTGCAATTAGGCGGCTTTCCTCTGCAAAATCCCCGTAGCAACCTATTTTCTTCCCACCTGGTCCAGTAGCGTCTCCTTTCTCTAGGAAGTCTGGGATAACGAGTTCTACGCCGAGCGATGTTTCTATTGGAAGACCTTTGTCTGAGAGGGATTGGTTTAGGTTGGAGATGAAGAAGCGCAAGCCGTCTCTTATTCTATCCTTAGATAGTCCTTTTGCAAAAGGCGCTAGGAAAACGTTGAAGAAGTCTATGGCTTGTTCACCGGAGACTTCTGTGGCGGCGAGTTTGAGAAGGTTAGATGCTGTCAGCAGCGCTGATTCGAAACTCTTGGGAGGAAGATAGGAGGGAGCCGTGAAGGCTGTTCTCCCAGCGTTTAGTCCGTGTCGAAAGAAAAATCGAAGGTCGTGCATGAATTCATTTGGCTTTAAAATCCAGTAGCCAAGGTTGTTAATGTGAAGAGTGCCTGACAGATGAGCGTCAGCAATGTCTCGTGGAAGCACATTCAGAAGAGTGTATTCTTCCATAACGGCGTCGCCCGCTGCCTTGTGGACGGCTTCAACTCCCAGAGACTGGGTGCCTATCATACGTATTAGTTGGGTTACGTCGTGAACTGGAAGTCCTAGACGTGTGAGTTTGTGGCGGTATTCTTCAAGTCCCTTTTCTATCAAAATAGCATTTACGATTTCCCGTATGAGCGGAGCGGTCAAATATTTTGTTTTGAATTCTGACAGCCGTTTTTCTGTTTCTCTTGCAATTTTCTGCGCCAATTCCAGTGGCACACTTGCTTCCTTCACAAGCGATTCTGCGATTTTGTTTCTGTCAAACTCTTCCATTGCCAAACGTGAGGCGCGAACCATCATTTTTCTTCTTTTCAAAAAGCGTTCTCTGATTTCTTCAGTAACGTTAACCATCACTTTTCCTAGTTCTGTGAGACGGTACTTCTTGGTTTTCACGTCTGGCTCAATGAGGTTTGTTTTGAGGAGAAACTTTAAGTGGTAGGCGAATCTGCCGGCGTCTCTGCTGGGATTCAGGCGGAGGATGTTCATTATTTCAGTGTAGGAAAGAGGACCTCTCTCTAAGAGAAGGTTTAAAACTTTCAGTCGCATGGCTGATGAAACAGCCTTAAGCACTTTCACGCTAGACCGGCGGCGAGGCAAAATGTAACCTCACAGTCATTAGTGTTTGGTTTAGTTTAAAAAATTAAAGTAAGATTGAAGCAAGGCTTATGTAAAGCATGTTGCAAGACATGTTTTAGTGGAGGGGCTGTCGGCTAGCTTGGTCTAGGCTCTGAGCCTCGGACGCTCGGGACGGGAGTTCAAATCTTCCCAGCCCCACCAACTTACAAATTTAAGATTACCTGAGCAATCTTCTGCGCGAGCATTGTCTCGACAACTGTCGCCTAAGTTTTAAATAGGGAAACGGTAGAAACTTATGGTTGAGGGAAAAATATGGCAGTTTCAAAATCCGTTATGGCTGCAGGATTGGTAGTAATAGCGGTCGTAGCATTCGTAGTGGGATTATACGGGAGCCCACTTGTATTTCCACCAGCCGGAGAAGAAGACCCTGTTTGGGCGCGTGTTACGGAAACAGGCACTATAATAGTCGGAACTGAACCAGGCTGGCCTCCTTATGAATTTACGGATGCGCAAGGCAACATCATTGGCTTCGAGATTGAATTAATGGAAATGATTGCAGATGAACTAAATCTTACTGTTGAGTGGAGTGACATGGGCTTCGACGCTATAATCCCCGCTGTTCAAGCAAAGGACATAGATTTGGGAGTAAGCGGGTTCTCAGTTACCGCAGTTAGGTTGGAAGTAGTAGATTTTACAATGCCCCACAGCATAACAGAAGGACAAGTGATAATGCTTGAAAGCAGAGCTAACGCGTTGGGAATTACTGAGCTAACGTCTTTGGCAAATCTAACAGATTTCGATCCCGTTCTAAAATGCGGAACACAAGTAGGCACAACTCAAGAAGAAGAATTGACTGAAGTGGCTTCGAGCGCTTTAAGAACCTACGAGGATTTCCTGCTCGCACTTGACGACATGAAAAGAGGTGCAATCGACTGCGTCTATGCAGAAACTCCAATAACGTCTAACTGGATACTTGAAGCAGAACAGGCAGGAGAACCAGCAATCGTCGTTATCTATAGGAGACCCTATTATCCAGTGGCTTTTGTGGCCAATAAAGAAGCTGACGTACTCGTTGCGAAAATAAATGGCGCACTTGCAGAAATAATTGCTACAGGCCAACTAGACGTACTGAAACAAAAGTGGAAGAGCTAGTCACACACCAATGTGATGTACATTGGATGTGGTTCAGCAGCTACTCCTCATGCTAGGAGGAATCTCCACAACCCTATCTATTTCCGTCCTTTCCTTTTTATTAGGATTAGCTACAGGGCTTCCCTTAGCCTTTATAAGAGCTTATGGAAGCAAACCCTTTCAGATTCTTGTCGACATATACGAGAAGGTTTTTAGAGGGATCCCGGAACTGGTGATGATGCTTCTGTTCTTCTTTGGTGTTGGATTTATCCTTCGCTATCCATTCAAAAACGCACTTTTCACGGTAATTTTCGTTTTAGGACTGAGAAGTGCAGCCAACCAATCCCAGATATTTAGAGGAGCTATAAGAGGTATAGGAGAAGAACAAATGGTGGCGGCTAGTTCTCTTGGGCTTACAAAGGTGCAGTCAATAATTCATGTTATGATACCTCAAGTCTTTATTTTCTCCACTCCAGGTTTAGGTAGCGAATACGCCCTTCTCGTCAAAGACTCGTCATATGCCTTTATTATTGGTGTCCTTGAAATGATGGAGATGACTGACAGAATTAGAAAAGCAACCGGGGATACACTTACCCCTTTCCTCGCAGCCGCCTTTCTTTACGTGTTACTTACCTTTCCAATAGCAACGTGGTTAGACACGTGGGGAAGCAGGAAAAAGAAGCAGTTGGGACTGTAGGGAGAAAAATGACAGACACAGTAATGGAATGTAGAAATCTTTGGAAAATCTACGGGAAAATAACTGCTGTAAAGGATGTTTCCTTAAAAATTGGAGAAGGTGAAATAAAGCTTGTATTTGGACCAAGCGGCTCAGGGAAAAGTACACTTTTAAGATGTTTAGCAATGCTAACAACGCCTACTAAAGGAGATGTATTCCTTAGGGGAGAATGCTTAACAAGACCCGGCGTAGACCTAAACAAGGCAAGAGCCAGAATAGGTTTCGTATTCCAGCACATCTGGCTTTTTCGCCATTTGAATGCGTCTGGCAATGTAGAGTTAGGACTAAGACGTGTACTGAAAATGCCCAAGAAAAAAGCCAGAAAAATGGCCATGGAGGCTCTCAGAGAAGTGAAAATGGAAGAGTGGGCACATCACTATCCGGCTCAACTGTCTGGAGGACAACAGCAAAGAGTGGGGATAGCTAGAGCATTATCAAGGAAACCGGATATTATACTACTTGATGAACCAACATCGGCACTTGACCCAGAATTAATTGGAGAAGTTATAGACACCTTGAGAGACTTAGCAAAAAAGGGAACAACAATGCTTATAGTTAGTCACGAGATGCCATTCGCCCGAGAAGTTGCAAACGAAATGATGTTTTTTGACAAAGGCACAATAGTCGAGACAGGACCTCCAGAACTCTTCTTCACAAATCCCAGAAGTGAAAGAGCGAAAAAGTTCATGGCGCGATTGATTAAGCGAACAAAAAGGGAATGAAATGGAATTCTTAATCAAATATTTCCCCCGATTCCTTGATGGGTTTATTCTAACAGTTGAGTTTACAGTTTTTGGAGCATTGATAGGGCTTGCCCTTGGGATTCTTTTGGCAATAGGCGATTTATACGGAGGAAGAACCAGTTCAACTATAATTAGATTTTACGTAGAATTCTTCAGAGGTAGCCCCATCATCATTCAACTCTTCATATTCTATTTTACCATTCCCAACATGCTCGCCACGATAATAGACCCTTTCACGGTAGGTCTCCTAGTTTTTAGTCTAAACAGTGCAGCCTACCAAAAAGGCTACATAAAGGGAGCAATGGAAGCAGTTTATGAGGATCAAATGACTGCTGGTCTTTCAATCGGACTCTCAAAGACTCAAACAATTGTCTATGTGATTCTTCCCCAAGCCTTGAGATTGGTAATACCGGCATGGGGTAACGAATTCAGTTCTCTAACAAAAAGCACAGCAGCTTTACTAGTAATCGGAGTGAAAGATCTCACAGCCGTCGGCAAAAGCATAGCTGGTCTTTCCTTTAGACACCTAGAAGTATATGCTTTTGTAGCAATAATTTACCTCATCTGGATCAGTGTTATGATGAAAATTTCAGACATAGTATATGAGAAAGTGAAAATACCAGGAATAGAAATATCAGCATAAAAATTTCCACATTATTCTTTAGGAGCGAAGTTTTCGTTATTAATTTTGGCTTTAACGGTTAATTCTTGTTACAATCACCGCTTTTCTATCTTTATATCTTCTTGAAATGAACATGGCAATCAAGACGGCAGTGTCATAGTTTGGATGCTTCTTAACTGCTATATCGAATTCAGGTTGGTGGTGGATTCCATTTTTGTGAAGGGAAAATTTAAAAATCCCTTAATATGCATGCATTTTGCACGTTTGCTAAGAGCTTAAAGTTTCATCAATGATTTTTCGTAGTCAGCAACAACGTGTTTTTTGCCTTTTTGAATTACTTGATGCCCCTCTTTTTCTAAAAGTTTCTTCTGCCCTTCAACTCCGCCTGGATACTTCGTGTTTATCACTCCGCCAGTTTTCAAAGTGCGCCAGTAAGGGGTAATATCTTTTTCACCTTGTTGTCTTTGTTCTTCAGCAGCATTAGCGGCAATCCAAGCAAAAATACCAGTTGTCATAGGGCAACCAATTGTTGCATTGTGTTTTTTCGCTAGAGCTTCGCGAATTTCATTAATAGTAACCAATTTGCCTTTGGGTACTTTTTTCATCATAGCGTCTACTTCGGTTGGTGCGGGGATAACTATTGTGCCCGTGCCCCATTTTTTACTCATTTTTTCAGTGATTTTTTCTACTTTCGGCAGACCTTTACTGTCTGCCAGTTTCTCCGTCCAACTCTTCTTTTTTGTTGGCATAGCCTTCTCCTCCCCCTATAAAAATGGAAACGTCAGTATAAGATTAGCTTTACTGGTTAGCAAGCGCCAAAAAAGCACGTGAAATCTGTTGCTCTTGCATTAGGGGTATTTTGGAAAGAATCAGGTTGTTTTTCTTCTGATTCTGACAGCACCGTAAATATGAAAAGTATGATTTGGAATGAATTTTCATACTGTAGAGGTTTCCGATTTGGCTGAAGTAGCGAATGGAAAATATATTTTTGGCACCGTAAAAGTCGGCGAAAGAGGGCAAATAGTTATCCCTAAAGAAGCTAGGAAGCTTTTCGAAATAAAGCCCGGCGACATTTTAATTGTCACCGGAGACAGGCGAAAAGCAATTATCACTGTTTTAAAGGCAAGTGCCATGAAACACTTCGCTGTAGATTTTGTCCGTACAACTAGAAAGAGACATCCATCTAGGAAAAGAGCTGAAGAGAAGGACCGGTGGAAAGGATTTCATCGTATTCCATAATATGATCCGAGAAAGATTTCGCAAGAAAGTACGTGGTGAATAAGGCAGTTGCACACGCCGTAGCGACTTGGATGGGAGTCTACTGTAATAATCTATCAGTTTGTGGTTTTTCTCTCTTTGCTATTTCTCTGGCAGCGATTACTCCTGAAACCGAGGCTTGAATAAGTCCCCTAGTCACTCCAGCTCCGTCGCCTATCGTAAACAAGTTGTGAAACTTCGTTTCTAGACAATCACTCAGTTGCAGCCTAGACGAATAGAACTTTACCTCCAAACCATACAGCAACGTATGCTTTGAATTCACTCCCGGTGCAAGCTGATCCAGTGCCTGAAGCATCTCACGAATATCCGCCAAATATCGGTAGGGTAGAACAAAACTAAGATCGCCAGGTGTGGCATTCTTCAATGTTGGAACAACCACGCTTCTTTGGAGGCGTTCTTCAGTTGACCGCCTTCCAGCCTGTAGGTCCCCCAGCCTCTGAATCATCACGCCTCCACTAAGAAGGTTGGCGAGTCGGGCGAGATATTTTCCGTAGGCAATTGGTTCTCTAAACGGTTCAGTGAAAGAAGTGCTAACTAGAACAGCAAAGTTGGTGTTTCCAGTCTTCCTCTCGGCGTAGCTCTGACCGTTTACTGTTAAAACACCATCGTATGATTCTGTGATAACTTCGCCCTCAGGCGCAACACAAAAGGTTCTCACCTGATCGTCAAATAACTTAGAATAATAGATGAGTTTGGGTTCATACAAAACGCTTGCAAGCTCCTCCAAAACTGGTGCTAACACTTCAACTCTGACACCCACATCAACAGGGTTGTTAAGCGTCTTCAGTCCCAGCGACTGAGCCTCAACCTTCAACCATTCAGCTCCGCTTCTGCCTGGCGCTACAATAACGTATTTTCCGTAAATTTTTTCGCCTTTAGTGGTTTCCACTCCCTTAACCTTACGGTTTTTTACCAGAAGCCCCTTCACTTCAGTTCTGGTTTTAACCTCAACCTTACCTTTCAAGTGACTACGCATCCTGCGAAGCACATCGGCACATTTATCAGTGCCTAAATGACGTATTTTTTGAGAAACTAACTGTAGCCCAGCAAAGGAAGCTCTCCGCTCAATCTCCTCAATCTTGTCGAGGTCAGTTCCATAAAGGTGTTCGGGCGCTCCAAACTTCCGATAAACGCTGTCCACATAATTTACGAGCTCAACGAGTTTTTCTTGAGTGCAGTATTGGCTGAGCCAACCTCCAACCTCAGTGGACAAAGTAAGCTTCCCATCACTAAACGCTCCGGCACCACCCCAACCTGACAAGAGCGTGCAAGGATCACAGTTTATGCATCCTAACCCTCGGTTTGCTGGACACTTGCGCTTGCCAATGTCGGGACCTTTATCCAATATAAGCAAGTTTAGATTTGCATTCTCAGCCAGCTCGAGAGCAGAAAATATGCCGGCTGGACCTGCGCCAACGATTATCACATCAAACTGCAAGGAGTGTTCCTCCAAAGACCCAAAACTACATGTCATAAGTGCAATATATGTTTAAGGGCTTCTGAAAGGATTAAACTAATCCTCATCTTTTTTTGGTATATGTGTACACAGAAAAAAGTTTATATGGTTAGTCCTCTTTTCAGAGGTTTTGTTGGATGGTAGGGAGACGCGGAGAAACATCCATTCTCCTTTCGCTAAGAGATCTACCCTCTCTTGTGCGGATTGTAGCCGCGTCTCCTTTCCTTCCTTCTTTTGATTATATTTCGTGCGTTATTGAGGAATAAAAAAAAGAGGGAGCGCAAGGGACTGTGTAAATATTTTTTTTGTGTTACGCCTTAGACCTTAATCTTAAAGCAAGATAAGCAAAGAGTAGGCCGAAGATTATCAAAGTTTCCGTTGCGCCTATTATTATGCTTGTTCCGTTTATCTCTATCATGGTTTTGTTCACCCCATCTTCTGCATACAATATGACATAAGTCATATTCCGTCTTATATACATACAGAATTCAAAATACAGATTAATACTCACTAATACACACGCATCAACACAGTCAACAAGAATGGAAATTTCACAAAAAAAGGTAAGAAGCTTGTCGCTCACAAAATAGCCGTCAACCGCGAATTCAGATATGATGATGTAGCATGGGATTTTAATCCTTAATTATGTTAATCCTTGATTGCTTCAAGCAGACTCATAACATTCCAAAGTTTCACCCTAGTGTAAGGCGGCATGTTGGGGTCCTGCAGAATTTCGTCGAGAAGGGATATGGCGTTGGACGCTCTCACCGCTGGACTGTATTCCATTATTTGTAGAGCATCCATCGATTCTTTCGCAGCTCTCCTTATGTTTCTAGGGGTAGTGGTGTCTTCAGAAATCTGTCCAAGAATAGATAACGCTTGTTTTATTCTCTCCTCATACTCCATCAACTTTTTTTTACGCACCATATTAGAAGCCTCCAAACAGAACAGTTGAACGATATCTTTTCATTCATTATTATCTAAGCGCTAGTTTATACTTTGTTATTCTAGACATTTAGCAATTGCCTTCACAAATAATTTTTTGGAAGATTCCTAAAAAAAATAAAGTGAAAGAGAGGTTTGTCAAATGCGCTTCAAGTCTTGCTTGAGTCTCTTTGGCTTTTTCGGTCTTTTAAGTCCAGCATCAGATGTAAACATTTTTCACTCATCAGTAAGTTTTCATGAAACACATATAGGCTTGATGAATTCAGAATACTTATCACAAATAAGTTTCTACGAAACCCAACCTTCAAACATGAAAAGGGAAGGTATAAATTAGCAGCAAAGAGACATTTATCTACGACTAGGATGGAACTTAAAGTTGCCTCAAGACACAGAACCTATTCAATCCATGGCAGACCTGCTCAGGCAAGGCGCCACACTCACACAGTTTTCCTGTCCCGCATGCTCTTCGCCAATCTTTAAACTGAAGAGCAGAGAACTCTGGTGTGCCAAATGTAAAAAACGCGTGGTTATTGTAAAGGAAGGAACTTCGCCGACAGAGGCGTCGAGTCCTGTGCTTCTCGGTACATTAGAGTCTACTGTTCTCGTGAAGATACAGGAGATTGAGAAGAAGATTAAGAGTGAAACGGATCCTCATGAGTTA
>JABAOH010014770.1_pt1 | contig 18264 bp, 9 predicted proteins | sample 7062181 | NCBI WGS metagenome assembly JABAOH01 (sample SAMN14538630, study PRJNA623070) | marine sediment metagenome | biome: marine biome [ENVO:00000428]; feature: marine pelagic biome [ENVO:01000023]; material: deep marine sediment [ENVO:00002113]; isolation source: pool of 5 deep marine... | reverse complement strand
GAAAGTTCATTTTTTTCAAGAATGCATCGAAGTTAGAATGCTGCAATTGTTTCCATCTCTCTTGCTCCTTCCGGGCAATTTTTTTCATCACCAGGGAGTAACTTGAAACCGGTCTGAGCACATGAAGTACCAGCAATTCCGCTTCAAATTTCCTGGCCAGATGGATGGCATTTTTTAAAGCTCTTTGGGAATGGTCAGAAAAATCAACCGGGCATAAAATTCGCTTTGCCAGGAGAGGCGAACCTTTCTTTACAATCCATACCGGTTTCCGTGCGTTTCGGATGAGCCTCGCAGCTGTTAGCCCCAATAAGAATTTCTCTTTCTCTGCTTCCTCACCGGAACCCAACATAATCATATTCACGTTATGTAAATCAGCGCAGCGAATGATTTGATCAAAAGGAGCACCTTCCAGGACGATAGGGGCCCCTGTTTTTACTCCTTCCTTGACAATATCCTCCCGAATCCCCTGCAATTGATCGTTTATGAGTTTGTCAAACCCTTTATACGAACCGGAAAGCTCACCCAATTCCGGGGGTATTACATGCAGCAAAATGATGTCTGCATGAAATTGCTTTGCCACGGCAACCGCTGCTTGACGAGCATAGTCTGCCCCATCGCTAAAGTCTGTTGCCAATAGAATCTTTTCCAACAGCTTCATTATTACCTCCTTTTACATTTTCGTATAAAAAGAAAAAAAAATCAACTTATAATCTATGAAAAATAAGGGAACAGTCAAGAAAATACGGCTGGTTTAGGGATCAATTATCAATGACCCATTTGGTCATAAAGTAACTGTCATGGGTTTTAAAACCAAATTGATCATAAAATCTTATCGAAATCAATGAGATTAAATGAAATGCTGAAGCGTATGGCGTATTGACGAGGCAGAAGGCCTCTGACCAGGTTCTTTGTGAATCATCTGCATTACAAGAGTATTCAATTCCCCTGGAATTTCTTGTCTCAGTTCCGAAACACTGGCCGGGTCTTTTCCAATGATCTGCCGCATAACGTCAATAACCGTTTCTCCGGGAAAAGGGTTTTGGCCGCACAGCATTCGATAGAACGTCACCCCCAGGGAAAAAATATCATTGGCTGGGGAAGAATCCGCTTTTATTATTTGCTCTGGCGCTACATATTGAAGGGTACCCAAAAAATTACCAGATTGGGTTAAATGGCTTTCAAATTCAATTTTCGCCAGACCAAAATCCAGGAGTTTAACAAAATTCGCATCACCATTCCTTTCAATTAACATGACATTGCCGGGTTTTAAATCCCGGTGAATGATACGTTTGCTGTGAATAAAGGCAAGGGCCTCTATCATTTGCACCATGATATGAAGACTTTCCTTAAGTGTTAATTGGCCCTCTTCATTGATTTTACCTTCTAATGTTTTCCCTTCCAGGAATTCCATGGCAATAAAAAGCGATTGTTTGGATTCACCTCTTTCAAAGATTTTTACAATATTGGGATGCTCTAATTTATCAATAATCGCGGCTTCTCGTTTGAATCGTTTTTTACTGGTTGGGTCGGTGAACAATTCTTCCTTTAATATTTTAACCGCCGCGATTTCGGATTTATTATGAATACTATACGCTTTGTAAACCGTTCCCATGCCTCCGGAACCGATTTTTTCCATTAGCCTGAATTGGCCGACATACCGGTGTTTTTTCCAGAATGCAAATAAGTATAAATACCTTCTAAACAAAAGGGCCAAAATAATCAATACCAGGATGAATCCTATTATCAACGCATTCCTGGTAATTCTCCCTTGACTTAATTTCAGAGTTTTAATTTCATTGGTTTTTTTCAACACCTCGATCTCTTTTTCCTTTTTTTCAGTTTCATATCGGGCCTGTAATTCATTGATCTGTTTCCTGCTCTTTTCATTTAAAAGGGCTTTATCAGTTTGATGAAAGTCTTTATGGTATTTATAGGCAGTTTCATAATCTCCTTTGGCAGCATACACCTCGGAGAATCCTTTATAAATTTCGTTTATGATGATGTTTGCTTTCATCTCCCTGGCTATTCTCAAACTCTTTTTAAGATACATTAATGAGGTGTCATAATTTTGCATCCTGGCATAAACATTTCCGATATTTATTAAGGAATAGGCTGTATTCCACTTATCCCCTAGCATTTCTCTTATTCTCAATGCTCTATCCTGGTATTTTAAAGCGTTGGGGTAATCCTTTAATAAAAAATAAACCAGGCCAATATTGTTAACCGTAGAGGCAATACTACCTTGTTCCCCTAACTCTTCCCTTATTTTTAGTGCTTTTGAATAATATTCCAGGGCTTTATGGTACTCTTTTAAATTTGAATAGACCAGGCCAATACCATTGAGCGAATTGGCGATACCTGGTTTGTCCTTTATTTTTTCTTTAATTTTCAATGCTTCCCGGTAATATTCCAGGGCCCTGGTGTGATTTTTTAATTCATGATAAAGAATGGCAATACTGTAAATACAACTGGAAATTGCATATTGATCCCCTGTTTGTTCGAATAGTCTCATTGATTTCAAGTTATATTCCAACGCTTTATCGTGTTTGCCTAAACTTGCGTAAACATTTCCAATATTGACTAATGTCTCGGCAATCGATCGTTTATCTCCGGTTTCTTCTCTTATTTTCAATGCTTTTTGGTGGTTTTCCAGGGCTTTATCAAAGTTGCTTAAGCGAAAGTAAACATTACCAATGGTATTTAAAGAGCGAGCAATATCTTTCTTGTCTCCCAGTTGTTCAAAAATCGCTAATGATTTGTTCCCGTATTTCTCTGCCTCTTTAAGAAATCCCAATTGGAGGCACCCCCAACTCAGGTGAGCAAGTGCCTCTGCTTCACCTTTAGGGTTATTTACCTTTTGAGCCAATCTCATTGCCTCATAGGCGTATTTTGTCAGTTTCTTCGGGTCTTTGTAATAATATAGTGTGGCCAACGCATTTAAAACCTTAATTTTTGCATAAACATTTGCTGAAACCTTGACCAGTTCTTGTTCCAGGATGGCAATTTTTTGCTCAATGGTCATTTCTGCCACCAGTACAGCAGTGACTATAAAAACAGCCACCAGGTAAAGGGTCTTTTTGTTCATCTGGTCATCCTTTCAATCTATTATAATGGATTTCATATCAATAGGCAACAGAAAAGGGGAAAAGGGTACCACTCCATTACTCCAGGGTTAAAATTAGGCACTTACAGTGCGGTAATAGACAACATGTTTTAGATATTGCATGTCCCACCGGAGGTGGCTTTTGTTTCAAGCGCAGTCTTGAATACAAACGTAGAATTACTGATGGATAAGACTTTTTTATTCTACACAAATACGTTATAATGTTTTATCTAAAGTATAACGGCTCCCCCACGCAGTAGAGCCTGGACGCCGGAGGCAGCGAAAGGAGCGTTGTGGTCATGGTACAAAAGGACCGTGTTTACTATCGTCTGAGGACACACCTGGAGATGCTCCAGGACAGGGTGCGGTGTCTGGCCTATCAACGGGCCCTGGAGTCGATTGCCCGGGACAAAATAGTCCTTGATGTGGGCTGCGGTTCCGGGATATTGTCTTTCTTTGCGGCCAGGGCTGGCGCCTGGCTTGTGCTGGCTGTTGACATGGATATCCCTCCCGGGGCTGAGGAAGTAGCACGCAGCAATGGCCTGGCAGACCGTGTACAATTTTTCACAGGCAGAATCCAGGATATAGAGCTTCCGGTTGACTCGGTTGACATTATTGTCTCGGAGTGGATGGGTGGTCTTTTGTTGATGGAAGACATGCTTCCCGTGGTATTACACGCCCGGGACCGATGGCTCAAGCCCGGGGGCATCCTGCTTCCCGACCGGGCCCGGCTGTTTCTTGTCCCGCTGGACGATGCTGCCGGGATCAGCAGCAAGAGTTTTCCCGCCCTGCGGGAATTCATTTCATCCCAAATGTGGGTATCCAATATAAATCCGTCGCGATTCCTGGCTGAGCCATCCTGTATTCTCGACCTTGACTTAAACACATTACAGGAACCTGATGTCAGGTCATACGAAGCAGCGTTCCGTTTTGGCCTTAATGGAGCCGGGACATTAAATGGGTTTGGATTGTGGTTTGATGTGTTGTTTAGTCAATCCACGCCGCCGGTATTGTTGTCTACTGCACCGTGGCTTCCTCCCACCCACTGGGCCCAGGCTCTCTGGGTACTTCCTGTCGATATAGACGTAGTTACGGGTCAGGAAGTATCGGGAACCTTTACGCAAACAAGGGTTGTGCCGTCTACGGCGTCCTTTAGAGCCGATGTTCGTGTCAGTGGTGGTGCCGGGGAGAAAGCGTTCCCCGGTCTAACCATAGAGGCAAGCCCTTCCACCATGAACCTTTCGGGTGACAGTGAAGACCGCACGGCAGCCCGGGCCATGTCCGGCGCCTACCAGGGCCGAGATTGTTTCTGGATCGGGTGCAGCATGTCATGGGGCGCCCTGATGGCGGCAAGAAGCGGTGCCAAGAGCGTATCCATTCTTAACCACTCGCCGTGGGCAGCCCGGGCCATGCAAGAGTTTGCCGCACAAGAGGGTTTGACCAATGTCCGGTTTCTATCCGAAGTCCCTCCACCAGGACAACTCCAAAACAAAGAAATCTACCTTTTGGGTGCGGCTGACGCAAGCTGGCAGGCACTGATAAGCCATATTAAGGTACGAAGAACCCTTGGCCGGGCTTCTTTTCTGCTGCGGTTTTGCCGGCAGGAGAGTCCCTGGAAGCAGTTCTACGGATTTGACTTCTCAGCTTATGCTCCGCATGACCTGGAGATGTATCACGAGGACAAACCGCTGACTGACGGTATAATGCTCAACGATGTCACTGGCCAGGCTGTCTCTTCCGGGCCAGGACAGAACAACGGGGAAATTATATACACCGGGAAGATAGGTGAGCCCCATGTTCCTCTAAACCTGCCTGACGGATCATATAATTGTGTAAAAACCGGCTTTGGCTGTGGAACGGTTGTTCTTCCTTTACAGGAGACCCTTTGTGTTGATTCCCAAAAGGACAAACCGCTTCAAAGAGTCGAGCTTATTGTTTCTGTTATTAACGCGGCGGTCTGCCGGTTCAGTCTGGTGCTGTCCTGCCCGGGATGGTCGCTTCAGCAGTACTATGATCAGCCGATGGCGTCCATGGGGCACATCGTCCGTTGTAAGTAGTAGGTAGTAGGAAGGTTAAAGCACCAGCACCAGCTTCAAGCACCAGCTAAGATACATGCCTTGTTGATTGCCCCCTATTTCCCTGGTGTAGGATTAGCGATATTTACATTAATAACCTTTTTACCTTCTTTAGAAACGTTAGGGCCTTCGGGACATAGGTACAAAAAACAGTCTGGTTATATATAAAAAGCAGTCTGCTTTTTAGTAAAAACCAGTCTGCTTTTTGAGCTTTGCTTTACTACAACACCCTTTTTGATCAGGATATTATCTTATTCCCAGTAGAAGCCGTTTGGTTTTCTATGCAGAAATAGTTGTTTGAAAAGAGGTAAGACCAATGGCAAAAAAACTTCAGGAAAAAGGGGTCAATCAAAAGATCCGTATGAAAATAAACAAAAGCTTTTGCGGGGGGTCCAGGGGGGTGGTTTTCTCGAAAAGAACCCCCCTGGCCGCCGGAGGCAAAAAATTGTTTACGTGGATCGCCCGGGGATGTAACGCTTTATCTGACAATGTTGGTTTAAAGAGCAGGTTGAACAATTGCGGGGATGGGTGTGACACCCTGCCCGACGTGCATAAGCGCCGGCAGTGCGAGCGCCTTTAGATAAATAATAATCCTCCATTCCAGGAAAACTATCGATTTTTTCCCCGGGTATACCGGGGTGACCGGACCAATAAGCCAATTGCAAACCCGATTCCCTGGCAATTTCAACACACCGCTCCATTAATGCCTGATCAGCCCCCGGATGATCTTCCAGGGCATGATTCGGCCTGAAAGCCAGGAAACACACAGGTAAAGCCGGATCAATACGGGCAATAAAGTCAGTCAATGGTTTTATCTCTTCCTCGTTTATCCCGGGAATCACCAGTATCCGGTATTCCCAGAGTTTGTCTTTGGCGTATTTCCCGATATATTCAGCGTTCCTGAGAACCGGTTTTACCGATGCCCCTGTCAGGGCCAGGTGCACTTCATCCTGGTATGCCTTGATGTCATAAGTGATAGACGTGGTAAAACCCAGTACCCTTTCCAGGCTTTTTTCAGTCATGTATCCGTTGGTATCGAAATTAACTTTGGTACCCGGTTTTATTTTCCTGGCTTCTTCCACGATTTTTTCAATATAGGGGAGATGAATGGTGGCTTCCCCACCGGAAAAAAATATCCTGTCGGCGCCCATGAGTTGGCCAAAAGAGGAATGAAGCTGGCTGATGCATTCTTTGGCCAGTTTTTCCGGTGCCATCCAGCCTCTAAGCGTCATGGCATTATCAGGGTATTGGGAAATAGACCAGTTTTGACAGTTTAAGCATTTATAATTGCATCCTCCCACAAAAACAGTGTAGCTTTCTGGTGGGGCAGGATGTAACTGGGCAGATGCCACCACCGGTGTGGTCACCCGGCAAACCCCGGTTTCGCCTTTCAAGCGGTTAACCCGGCACCGGTGTTCGCACAGCTCACAGCTTTCCAGTTCCTTGAGATAAGAAATGTCGTTCATTTTAATACGTCCGCCTGCCTCCGTTTTTTCATGCTTTTAATATACCACAAAACGAACTTTTTTTCACATCCCCCCGACGTGTCTCCTCCCACGATGAGGATGAGGGCGAAAAATCTCACTGGTTCCCTTTTCCAGGGAAAATATTAACTTTACAATAATCGTCAGAATTGCTATAATGATGCAAGCGACTTATCTTATATCAATCGTCTTACTTTTTATTAATATTCTGTAAAATCGCGCAAAAAAAACAAAGTTTTCCTGGTTGGTACCTTTCAAACGCCAGGAACGAATCCTATAGGGTGTGGACGCCGTCCACTCTTTGGATAGTGGAGGTTATCAGTGGACAACATTTACAAACAACTGGCCCGGGTTTTAGATAAAATCCCCGAGGGCTACCCGGAAACAGCCAGCGGAGTTGAGTTAAAAATATTGGCTAAGTTGTTTACCCCGGAGGAAGCAGAACTGGCTTGCCATCTGGATTTAGAGCCGCAGCTTTCAAAAACAATTGCCCAACAAATCGGTTGTGAAGAACGTAAAACATTTATTACCCTGAAAGGAATGACAAAAAAAGGGCTTATCGAGGCAGAGAGGGGACAAGGAGGATTATCCTTTAAATTGATCCCCTTTGTAGTGGGAATTTATGAGAACCAGAATGCCCAAATCGATGAGGAGTTTGCCCAACTTGTCGAAGCATACTTCAACGAAGCTTTTTATAAAATTATGTCTGATGAACCCCCGGTCCACCGGGTAATTCCTATCGAAACGGTCATTCCCGTAAACATCGAGGTAATGCCGTACGAACGTGCATCAACGTATGTTGATGATGCGAAATCCTGGGGCGTACTTCCTTGTATGTGCCGTGTACAAAAACGCCTCATTGGCCGGGGATGTGAACACACAGAGGAAAATTGCCTGGTATTCTCTTCCAGGGCCAAAGCCTTCGACCGTACGGATGCAATTCGCGCAATAACCAAAGAACAGGCCAAAGAAATCCTGGCCAATGCAGACAAAGAAGGATTGGTGCATTCAACCAGGAATGTGCAAAAGGAAGTAACTTACATTTGCAACTGCTGCACCTGTTCGTGCAATATACTCAAGGGGCTGGTCCAATATGGACAATTGAACGCTGTGGGTCGATCCGATTTTTTCGCAGCCGTTGACGAATCCCTTTGCAGCGGATGCATGACATGTATCGTCCGCTGTCAATTCAGCGCTTTAGAGGTTTGTGACGGGGTATGTAAAATAGACCGGTCACGATGTTACGGATGCGGACTCTGTGTGTCCGCCTGTCCCACAGAAGCACTTGGCTTAAAACCAAAACCGGCTGCTGAAATCGAACCCCCTCCTCTATCCGAATCCCAGTGGCGAGAGATACGAACCAGGGCCAGGGATAAGGGAATTATGAATGATGAGTGATTTTTGCTATTTATGGGCAATGCAGTAAAGATTTTTATATCCTCGCAGGTAAATTTCATTGCCTACAATTGCAGGAGAAGCAATAAAGTTATCATCAAGCTCGTTTTTTGCCAGGACTTTAAATTCGCTGCCGTGCTTGATCACATACATGTCGCCTTTGTGACCGATAAAGTAAATTCGATCTTTAGCACCCACCGGCGATGCATATATATTCCCCATGCCTTCAAACCTCTGATTACTATAATATTCTTTCCCATCCCCAGCATCGTAACAGGAAAGAATTCCATTATTACTTTTAAGCAGGTATAATTTATTTTGATAGAGTACCGGTGAGGGGGCATAAGGTGTGTTTTTGTCGAGTTTCCAGGCTATGGCGTCAGTATCGGTGATGTCCCCTTTAGCACCTGATAGACGAACAGCAAATAAGGCATTCCCCCGGAACCCACTGGCCACATAGACTATACCATTCGCTTCCACCGGATGAGGAATAACATTTTGTGTCAACCCCGTGCACTGCCAGATCAATCCCCCGGTGGCCAGGTCATAACTGCGCACGAATTTAGCTGCGCTGGTTATAACCTGGGTTTTCCCTTTATGTTCGACGATAAGAGGCGTTGACCAGGAACTGATTTCATCACGCTCAACTTTCCAGACATCCTTACCTGTTTTTTTATCAAGGGTAAAAAGGAATGATTGGCCTTCGTGATCCCAGAGAACAAGGATTCTATCTTCATAAAGCGCCGGAGAACTTCCCTCACCAAAAGTCATCCGTTTGTCCATTTGACCGAAATCCCGCTCCCACTTGAGATTACCTTGCATATCCAGGCAATAGAGACCACGAGAACCAAAGTAAGCATACACATGTCTTCCGTCGGTAACCGGCGAATTGGAGGCCCAACTGCCTAAACCATGAGAGCGCCCTTCTTCAGGCCACTCTTCCCGTACGGTCCGCTGCCAGAGAATTTTACCGTTCCGCCGGTCTACCGATAAGATGACAAATTTATGAATCTTGTCTGTTATTGTAGGCTGCATCCAACTGTGAGTTCGCTCCTCACCTTCTTTTTTTCCTTTTTGTTTGGCAACTTTATCAGTTTCAATGGCTGTTGATATAAAAATTTGATTTCCCCAAATAATGGGAGTCGCATGACCTTTCCCCGGAAGCCCTATTTTCCACTTTACGTTTTTAGTCTCATCCCATTCCAGGGGCGGGTTACCGTAAAGTGATACTCCTGTGGCATAAGGACCACGCCACTGCGGCCAATTTTTTTCATTATCGCCGACTCTCTTTGCCCAGGTCAAATTCGAAATAATGAATAAACATACGATTAAAATTAGGATTCTTTTCATTGTTTTATCTTCCTTATTATTTTCATTTGTTTGCCATACTATTCATTCCTGAGTGACGCTAAAAGGTCTCCTCTTGCGGCCGTACGTGTGGCAAAATACGTCCAACCAACACCGTTTATCATTACTATTATCAATAATAAGATAATAGTAACATATGGGATTCCCGATCCCGGCGTCATTATCGACGGCAGCGTCGCTAATAAAGCCGCGGCAATACCACAGACAATTCCCGCTGTTAATAACGCGATATGTTCAAATAATACCATCTTTTGAATTGATTTCCTGTAAAAACCCACGGCCCGAAGCAGGGCTAATTCACCCTGTCGTTCCTTCACATTACGCCATACCACGATTCCTAACCCGATACTCCCTAAAATTAATCCAAAACTGCCAAGTATTAAGAAAATCGATAGATACGTGTTTTCAACTTGATTGAACTCCGCTAACCGGGCTGCTGCCGGGGCCAAATCCAAACCTTGATCTTCCATGGCCCGGGAAAGGTCCTTTGAAATCTCCTCCAGGTTTTCAAAAGGTGCATCGATTAAGAAAAGTCGATATCCGCTTATGGAGGGATACTTTTGAATTAATGCTTTTTCAGATACGATTATGCTGCCCTGAAAAATTGAATTGGCAAGCCCACCGACCAGTTTTATTTTGAAGGTCTTACCTGTTTCATCCATATATGAAAGCGTATCTCCTACCGCTTTTCCCAATCCCCAAAGGATAACCGTTTGGTCCGCAACAGCAGGTATTGTGCCGTCGGATAAATTTTGTTTGAGAACCCCCCAGGGACTTTCAGGGTCCACCTCGTTTGTTTTTTCGACAAAAGTAAAAGCAGCTCTCCTGGTGAGTTCGTCGGGATTTACACCAATCAGTTGAGGATTGGATACTCGATTTAGATTTAAACAGCTTGCATCGTCACCTTCTTTAACACGAAACTGGACATAACTGACTTCTTTTGCGTTTATAGATTCCAATCCATAAAAACGGGTCCCCTTTTCGCGGTTGAGATCATATAAAACCGGGATCGAGCTTTCCCCATACAGCGCAAATCCACCGGTCCCCGATTCTCTTTTTTCAGCATCTTTCGTGGAGATTACCCGGTTTGCACCTACAGTAAATACGATGAATACACCACACGCCAGAAGTCCGATAAGAGTGAGACTGCGAACTGGTCGTCTAATATTGTTACGGACTCCAATGCCGGATAGGCTTAATTTGCCGGTGTTTGCGTTAATTCTTAATTTATACAGCAGGACCTTTATAAACGCCATCCCACTAACTAAAAGCAGTGTGCCGGCCATGAAAAAAAACATAAAAGCCTCTCTCCCGGTTTCAAATTTTGTTGTCACTAATACGATTATAACCGCAATCACACCTGAAATACCAATCAACATACTGACACGAGGCCTCTTCCCCCGGTAAACTTCAAGCTTTGTCAGACCTTTTTGCAAACCGCTAATCGGTTGTTTAAACTGCTTCCTGGTAACTAACCAAATAGTGAAAAAAGCGATAAAAACTCCAATAGCTGTGCCGGTTAATATCGTGGAGAATTTTAAATGAATTTGAAGCATTGAAGTACCTACAGCACCATGCCAGACCGTTTTTAAAGCATATAGTATGACCTGGTTATATAACACCCCGGCAGCACTTCCCAATAAACTCCCTATAATTATAATAACAGCACCTTCCATTAAAACCAAACGCCTTACATTTTTCCCGGGAAAACCCAGTGCCAAAAACAACCCGTTTTCCTGCGATCGCCTTTCAACATTAAAAACATATAACAGCCCGGTTAATAACAAAGCGGCAATGATAATAAAAAAACTCAAGCCAAGAAACAGTTGGCCAAAATCCACCGACTGGGCACTGGCTCGCAGGCCCTCTTCTCTCACTTCCCGGAAGACAAACCCGAAATTAACCGGGTCTAGTTCTCCTATAAGTTTTTTCTCGATCTCTTTCTTCTCTAAACCGGGAAAACGAACAGCGGTTAAATTTCCAAAACGATTCCGCCACATTTTTTGTGCAGCGTTTATGGTCACAAATGCTTTGGGCGTACCCCGATAATTGTCCCAATAATCCTCATCTTTTTCACGGATCCTGTCAAGATCGATGGGTATGCCGGGATCCCAATCGCGGCAGTTCTGTTCAGCGGATAAACCGGGAAAGTCAGGCATCAAATCTCTATCCACATATGGGATTTTTAAAGGTACAATTGCTTTAACCCGGAAATCTGCACTTTCTTCAGTCAAATCCCGCATCGGTCCTAAAACATAATAAGTAAGCCGGATTTGATCTCCCTTGTTTGCGTCTAAGTCCCTGGCCAACCACTCATTGATGATTATTTCATCATCTTTCATATCCGCAGGCAAAAACGAAGTTCCCGGGGCTGATACAAAAGAATAAGGGGTTGATTTGTTTCCAAGGGCAATTTCATTTACAAAATAGGTAAATACCGGCTGCGCATTTTTATTTATGTTTAATGCCGCATCTGCAATCCAGGGGTCTAAGAAAATACGATTCGATTTGATTTCAATCATATTCCGCCCCGGAAGTTCCCTCACTTCAAGTGCAATATCAGCAAGTGTCCAGGTTTTTTTAAACGCTTCATTCAGCCTCCGGCGGCCAGCCCCCCGCAAAAGCTTTTGCATAAGTAAAACATTGACCCTGTTATTATATCCCATCTGCTTAGACAACGAAAATAAAGATACAAATACGGTATTGGGGGCAACCTGGTCAGCTTTTAGATTAAACCTGCCAAATTGGGCATCTGAAGCAATGGCTCTTACTTTAAGGGGTTTTGCTATTGTTAAATCCGTATCTAAAGCCAGTGGAATATCTTTTGGGATCATATCTAATTTTTTTATACGCAGTAAAAATTCATCGCCTTTCTTTAATTGCAAGTGTGCAGCAAGATGTTGATTAATAATTGCTTCATCCGGGGAGATATTATTATAAAAATCCTTAATACCGACGATTTCTCCAAAACGATTATCAACACCGATTATTTGAATGTTGTTTAACCGTCGCTGCCCTCCGTCGGCGATGGCAATGCCTTTTGTTTGCAGCAGCGGTGCCACTTTGTTGTCGATAATTTTCGAGAGGTCGTCTGCGATTTGAGTCCGGAAGAAACGGTCCCCTGAAGTTAAAGCAAATTCGGTGTTTCCTAGCCTGGCAAACACAATTTGTCGAAGACTAAATTTAACTGAATCGCCAATAATCAGGGCACCGACTAATATCGATGTGCTTATCATGGTACCCAGCACAACCCATAGATGGGTTTTCCGGTAAAATCCAAGACTTCGCAAAAGTAATTTCCAATAGTTCATCATGTCATTGTTAATTCTTCTAACGTTCCATTTTTGAGGTTGTACACGTTATCCATGAGCCGGGCCAGTTCGAGTGAATGAGTGACAACGATCAGGGTTGTACCTTCTTCTTTATTTAATTTAACCAGTAAATGTCCGAGGTTTTCCGCGGACTCCCTGTCTAAGGAGCCGGTGGGCTCATCGGCTAAAACGAGTTTTGGTTTATTTATAAGGGCCCTGACGACTGCTGCGCGCTGCAGTTCACCCCCGGATAATTGGGCTGGAAAGTAATCCAGGTGTTTCTCCAGGCCAACTCGCTCTAATAATTTTTTTGCCATACTTTCAGCATCGCTGCTATCTTTTCTTGATCCAAAAGGGATCGTTGGGATTAAAACATTTTCAAGAACCGTACACTGGGGGAGTAAATGATGGAGTTGAAAAACAAAACCGATATCCAGGTTCCTGGTTTTAGAAAGTTCCGCATCATCGAGATCGGCCAGATTTTTACCCGCAAAATTCACCTGCCCGGAACTAGGTTTGTCAAGGGAGCCAATTATATTTAAAAGAGTGGTCTTCCCGGACCCTGATGGGCCAACGACTGCAATCGCTTCTCCCCGGGCAACGTTAAGGGAGATGTCATTAAGAACGGTAATTTCTCCCTTACCTGAGGGAGTTTTAAATTTTTTCTCAATATGTTTTAGTTCAAGTAACATCATGTTTTATTATCTCCAAAATACAAACTTTTTTCAAGACTCCCCTTGAAAAAGCAACAATTAATTTTAGCCACGAAGGCACACGAAGAGACACGAAGAAGAGATGAATTTTCTTGCCCAGTTCCTTTTCCTGGTTATCTCGTGACTCCCAACAAGCTCCGCCAATTTCTGAAAAGTTGGCAGTGGTGACGGTGGTTGACTTTTTGGCAATTGGAAAAATATAGTTGTAACATTTTTCTATATGCCCTGGTAATTGCTTTTTATAATTGGTGGTAATAGGGTGAAAAGGCAATATAATTATATATTTACAGCCACCTTTCAATGTGATATAAAATAATTTTATGAAATTCCGCAGGTATAGGGTTCGGAATTTATCCTTATAAACGCCTGGTCATACTTAAGGGCGGGAGCTCAGATGAAAAGGAGATTAAGAATAATGAAATGCTTCAAATAAAATTTATACGGCCAATCTTTTACAGTCACACCTCATCTATAATTCAGGACTTTTTTCTTAAAAATCGGCCATGCCCTGGTATTATAATGGAAGGGATAAGATGGTTAAATTAGACAAGAACATCATAGAGGATATCTTTGCGTTAACCCCGATGCAAGAGGGAATGCTTTTTCATTATTTGAAGGAACCCCAAAACCGGTATTATCTAGAACAATTAAGCCTGGTTATAACCGGTGACATCGATTTGAAATGTTTTGAAAACGCATGGAATGTTGTGATTGAAACCAATGAAATGCTGCGTACCATGTTTCGTTGGGAGAAATTAGAACACCCGGTACAGGTCATTTTAAAGAAGCATCAACTCCAATGGAAATATTTTGACTTTTCCACCATCATCGATGAGGCCAATAAAAATGAAAATGAAATAGAAAGGAATTGGAAAAAGTGCCTGGAAAAAATAAAAGCCAAAGATAGAGATCAATCGTTTGAATTACAGCAAGTGCCCTTTAGAATCACCTTGTGCAAAATCGGGGAAAATAGATATGAGATGATTATTAGCAATCATCATATTTTGTACGACGGCTGGAGTAACGGGATCATTTTGAAAGAGTTTTTTAAGGCTTATGATGATCTATCCAAGGGCAAAGAATTTGTCAAACCGGTTAAAACAAAATTTAAAGAATTTATCAAATGGAACCGGAACCAGGGGGTAAATATAGATAAGCAGGAAAAATTCTGGAGAAACTATTTAAAAGGGATTGAGTCCCGGACCGAACTATCGATAAAAAGAAGCAAAGGAAAAGGAAAAACCACAGTTGGAATAGAAAATCTGCATGTCAATTTTAAGAAAGAATTAAAAGACAAAATAGAAAATTTTGTAAGAAATTATCGAATTACATTGGCATCATTCCTGTACGGTGTTTGGGGATTATTGTTACAAAAATACAATAACAGTTACCATGCTGTTTTTGGTACTACGGTCTCGGGTAGGTCTGTGAGAATCGATGGAATAGAAGATATGGTGGGATTGTTTATAAATACGATACCGCTGCGGATAAGAACAAACCCCGCTGAGAAAATAGGTGACCTGCTGCATCGTATCGATAACCACTTGCAGGTGAGAGAAGAATATGAACAGACATCTTTTGTAGATATCAGGAAGTCCAGTGAAATAGGCAGCCGTGAAGAGCTTTTTGATTCTATTGTTATACTGGAGAATTACCCCCTGGAACGTCGTTTAACCCGGGAGCATAATCAATTATCCGTGGGTTCTTATTCCATGTTTGAACGGACCCATTATGATTTAACCGTTACTGTAACGATATTTGCTGGAATAGACGCGAATATCGCTTATAATGAAACGTTATTTGCAGAGGATTCCATTGCCAGGTTGGCCGACCATTTTCAATGCATTGCCCGGGAGATAGTAGAAGGCCCCGAGAAACAAGTTTCCCATCTGGAGGGTATAACAGAAGAAGAGAAGAAACAGGTATTATATGAGTTTAATGATACAGCAGCAGATTATCCCGTGGATAAGACCCTCCACCGGCTGCTGGAAGAACACGTGGCCAGGACCCCGGACCGTGTGGCCCTCTTGGGGCAAACGCATCTTACTTACCGGGAATTAAATGAAAAAGCCGGTCATCTGGCTCATTTACTGCAGCAGCAAGGGGTGATACCTGACACCATTGTAGGCATCATGATGGAGCGATCCATTGAGATGGTGATAGGCATAATGGGGATATTAAAAGCAGGAGGTGCGTATTTACCGATTGAACCGGGATATCCCCGGGAGCGCATTGATTATATGCTGGGAGACAGCAAGGCGAGAATTTTGGTAAGTGAGGTGAGTAAGGTAAGTGAGGTAAGTGAAGGAACCGCAGTGATCGATTTGCCTTCATTAATTATAGAGAACAAAGATACAGAACCCACTCACCTTACTCACCTTACTCACCCCACTCACCTATGTTACGTCCTCTACACCTCGGGGTCCACGGGAAAACCAAAAGGTGTATTGTTAGAGCATGGTGCTGTGGTAAATATATTGACGGCACTACAAAGGGAGTATCCCTTAAGGGAATCCGATGGGTTTCTATTCAAGACGCCCTATGTTTTCGATATCTCTGTAACCGAATTATTCGGTTGGTTTTGGGAAGGCGGCCGGTTAGTGGTGCTGGAAAAAGATGGAGAGAAGGACCCGGGAAAGATATTGGATATCATCGAAAAAATTGGAATCACTCATATCAATTTTGTGCCCTCTATGTTCAATATATTTGTCGAAGCGTTGGATCCGCAAAATAAAGGCAAATTATCCGGTCTGAAATATATTCTTTTATGTGGAGAAGAGCTTTTACCCGGGGTGATTGGTCGATTGAGGGCTTTGAATACAAAAATTACGGCAGAGAATATATACGGGCCCACAGAAGCTGCGATTTATGCCAGTAAGTATTCGCTGGACCAATGGGAAAACAGCGGTTTCATTCCTATCGGAAAACCGCTTCCCAATTATAAAATCTACATCCTGGATAAAGACGGACATCTTCAGCCTATCGGTGTTCCCGGTGAGTTGTGTATATACGGGGACGGTTTAGCCAGGGGGTATTTACACAACCTGGAGTTAACCGCAGAAAAGTTTTTAGTTTCCTATAGGTCCTATAGGACCAATAGGACCTATATTCCTTCTAAAAAAATCTACAAAACCGGTGACCTGGCCCGGTGGTTACCGGATGGAAATATTGAATTTTTAGGTCGAATGGACTTGCAGGTAAAGATAAGGGGATTTCGAGTCGAATTGGGAGAAATCGAGAACCGGCTGCTGGACCATCCTGCTGTAAAAGAAGCAGCGGTAATCGCCCGTGATGACCGAAAGGGGGAAAAATATCTTTGTGCCTACCTGGTCCATGATGAGAAAGGAGTTGATACCCGGCAGTTGAAGGAATTTCTTTCCACCCGGTTACCGGACTATATGATTCCCGGCTATTTTATCCCATTACCCGGGCTGCCTTTAACCTCCAGCAATAAGATAAACAGGAATGCCCTGCCGGAACCTGTACTAAAAGCAAGTCAGGGTTGTGGGCCCCCCCGTAATCAAATCGAAAAAAAATTGGTAGAGACCTGGATGGAGGTCCTGGGCCGGGACAGGGATGGTGGTGGTGGGCAGCAGCCGATGATCGGTATTGATGATAATTTCTTTGAATTGGGGGGCCATTCGCTGAAAGCCATGGCTTTGATGTTGAAGATACACAAAGAATTCAATGTTAAAGTATCTTTGCCGGAGATTTTTGATGCGTTGACCATCAGGTGGTTATCTCATCATATCGAAAATAAAACCGGGGAAAAATACGTTTCCATCGAACCGGCACCCCAAAAAGATTATTATGCATTATCGCCGGCGCAAATGAGATTATATTTGATTCAACAGTTGAATCAAAAGAGTACCGGTTATAATATGTCCTGGGCTGCAGCATTGGAAGGAGACCCGGATTATAATAGACTGGAAGGGGTCTTCATCCGGTTGATCGACCGTCATGAAAGCCTGAGAACTTCCTTTCACATGCTGGCAGGTCAACCGGTGCAGAGGGTCCATGAGAACGTGGAATTCGAAATCGAATATTATTCGGACACAGGGGACACAGGGGACGGGGAGGAACGAAAGCAGGAGGCCAACCGGCAACTGCCAACTGATTTTTTCCGTCCTTTTGATCTTTCCCGGGCACCTCTTCTGCGGGTGGGGTTAATAAAAAAAACCGGCCTTTATCATTTCATCATAATAGACATGCATCATATCATTTCTGACGGTACTTCAATGAGCATATTAACCCGTGAATTTGTGAATCTTTATAAAGGAGCGGGATTACCTATTTTAAAGCTGCGGTACAAAGATTTTTCAGAATGGCAAAACCGGCGATTGGGAAGCGGGAAGTTAAAGCGGCAGGAGGAGTACTGGTTAAGCCACCTTTCCGGGGAGCTTCCTATCTTGAATATGCCTTTTGATTACCCCCGGCCAACCGTCCAGGGCTTTGATGGAGACCGGGTTCACTATCAACTGGAAGGACAACTGACCCGGGATTTAAATGCTTTAGCGGGAGAAACGGGTACCACGTTATATATGGTGTTATTGGCGGCATATAACCTCCTGGTTCGCGGGTATACAGGCCAGGAAGATATCATTATCGGGACCCCTATCGCTGGCCGCACCCATGCCGACCTGGAAAACGTGATAGGTCTTTTCCTGGAAACGCTTGCTATCCGTAGTTATCCACGAGGCGAGCGATATTTTAACCACTTTTTAGAGGAAATAAAAAACACCACTTTAACGGCCTATGAGAACCAGGATTATCCTTTCAGGGAACTGATAAAAAAGAAGGCGGATATAAATAATT
>JABAOH010009423.1_pt1 | contig 18264 bp, 16 predicted proteins | sample 7062181 | NCBI WGS metagenome assembly JABAOH01 (sample SAMN14538630, study PRJNA623070) | marine sediment metagenome | biome: marine biome [ENVO:00000428]; feature: marine pelagic biome [ENVO:01000023]; material: deep marine sediment [ENVO:00002113]; isolation source: pool of 5 deep marine... | reverse complement strand
CGTGGAAGGCGTATTCGGCCAGGGCATCGATCGCATCTTTGGTGAACTCGATCTTGACCCTTTCGGTCTCCATCAGGGCGGTATATTGTTTGGTCAGCGCGCCCTTGGGTTCGGTAAGAATGCGTACAAAATCTTCCTGGACCAGGTCCATCAGTTCCACGCGAATCGGGAACCGCCCTTGCAGTTCGGGCATCAGATCGCTGGGACTGGCGCGGTGAAAAGCGCCGGCGGCCACGAAGAGGATGTGATCGGTCCGGACCATTCCATACCGGGTCTGGACAGTGGTACCTTCGACGATGGGCAGGAGGTCCCGCTGGACTCCCTGCCGCGAAACGTCGGCGCCGCGGCTGCTGTCGCTGGCCACAACCTTGTCCAGCTCATCCAAAAAAACGATGCCGATATTTTCGGCCAGTTCGATTGCCTGCGCATTCACCTTGTCCTGGTTAATCAACGCCTCGCATTCTTCTTCGAACAAGACCTCACGCGCCTCGGCCACGGTCAGTTTCCGCTGAACCGTATGCCTCGGCATGATTTTTTCGAACATGCCTTGCAGGTCGAAATCCATCTGTTCGCTACCCACGTTGGTGAACATCAGCGGGACGGTCTTCTGCTCGGAGCTGACCTCGACAAGTCGGTTTTCCATCTCCCCCGTCTTCAACATGGCTCGCATTTTTTCCCGAGTTCGCTCGTACCGTTCAGCGGAATTTCCGCTATCGGCTCCGACCTCAAAACTGGCTGGCGGCGGGGCCAGCAGATCGATCAGCCGGTCCTCCACCCTTCGCCTTGCCTCGCTTTCCACCTGCCTGCGTTCCCGTTCGCGGACCAGAGCGATGGCATTTTCCACCAGCTCGCGGATCATGCTCTCCACGTCGCGGCCGTAATACCCGACTTCCGTATACTTGGTCGCTTCCACCTTGATGAAGGGGGCCCCAGTCAGCCTGGCCAGCCGCCGCGCGATCTCGGTTTTGCCCACGCCCGTGGGGCCGATCATGAGGATGTTTTTGGGCGCCACTTCGGCCCGCATTTCTTCCGACAGCTGTTGGCGTCGCCAGCGGTTGCGAATGGCTACCGCCACGGCCCGCTTGGCATCGTCCTGACCGACAATATGGCGATCCAGCTGTTCGACAATCTCCCGCGGAGTTAAAGCTTTCTGCAGCTCGCTCACGTCTGGCATTCCAGTTCTTCCACTTGAATATTTTCGTTGGTATAGATGTCGATCCCGCCCGCGATTTTCAGAGCCTCGCGGACGATCTCTCCGGCACTTAGCTCTGCGTGCACCACCAGCGCCCGGGCGGCCGCCACCGCGTAGGCGCCTCCCGACCCGATACCGACCACGCCGTCGGTGGGTTGAATCACATCGCCAATGCCGGTCACCAGCAGCGTACTGCCGGCGTCCGCCACGACCATCATGGCGTCCAGGCGTCGCAAGGCCCGATCGGTCCGCCAATCCTTGGCCAGTTCTGTCGCCGCGCGTGGCACATTGCCCGGAAAATCCTTCAGCTTGGCTTCGAAGCGTTCCAGCAACGCAAATGCGTCGGCGCTCCCGCCGGCAAAACCGGTCAGGACCTTGCCGCCCAACAAGGTACGGATCTTGGTGGCGTCCGCCTTCATGATGGAGTTGCCCAGCGTGACCTGGCCGTCACCGCCCAGGGCCACGCGGCCGTTGTGCCGCACGCTGAGGATGGTCGTTGCTTTCAGTTCCATCATGCACGTATTGGGAAAACAAAGGGGGGGTAAATGTGGGAGGCGGCCAGGGTACGCGCCGGGGTGGGGGGAGTCCGATCCATGCCAGCGTGCCACGGCGCGGCGGTCGCAGCCTCGTGCCCCCGTCACTGCCTGCTGACCACCCCGGGCCGGCGCGACACCGTCACGGGACGGCTGCGTCACTTCGTGGCTCTGACCCGTCCCTCCCCTCGGCTGCTCATTTCCGAGCGCTGTCCGTGTCCTGCCTGGGCTGTCGGCGTCCTGCCTGGCCTGTTTGCTATTTTCCCTGATTGGCCGAGCGACTTCCAGGGGCAGGACCCCGATGGTCGCAGGGCTGTCGATGGGTTATCTTGCCCGGTATGAGCAACAGTCGCTGGTCTCGCAGTCCCTACGCAATGTCGACGCATGACACCGCGCTGCTGGTCGTCGACGTGCAAGAAAAATTAATCGGCCTGGTTGGGGGTCACCAGAGAATTGTCTGGAACCTGAGCCGCCTGATTGACGCCGCCCGGATTCTGGATGTCCGGGTCACCGGCAGCGAACAATATCCCCAAGGACTGGGCCCCACCATCCGGGAACTGGCCGACCGGATCGGCGACGTGCCAGCCAAGGTATCCTTCAGCTGTATCGTTTGCGACCAGCTGTTGGAGTCGCTGGTCGCTGAGGGGGTCAGCAAGCTGCTGGTCGCCGGTATCGAGACGCATGTCTGCGTCCAGCAGACCGTACTCGATTTGCTGGCCTCCGGCCTGGCCGTGTTTGTGGCCGCCGATGCCACCGGATCGCGCTGCGAGCGGGACCATGAAATCGCCCTGCGACGCATGGATTCGGCCGGGGCAACCATCACGACCACCGAGGCGGCCATCTTCGAGTGGTGCCAGGTCGCGGGAACGCCCCAGTTCAAACAAATCAGTCAATTGATTCGCCAGCCAGGTCCCGACGCATCCTGAGGGGCCGGGGATCAGCGACGGTTGATTGAAAAAACCGGCCGGTGGCTGCCCGGCAGTGCGACCCTCCTTTCACATAAGCCATCTGCGATGCGATCGCCGGATCTTGGCCTGGCCCCATCGGACCTCGAAATTTGAGGCTCAACGTAAGATCGACCCGTTTGCGGTCGACATCGCGTCCTCTTCCTTACCAGGCAAAGACTTACCGTCGCTGGCTACGAAGTGAGGTGGGAATTCGGGGTTGAGCAAGACGTCTTGCCTGGCCGCCAGGACAAGCCATCCCCGGCCCAGCCATCCCCGCTGAACAGACATCCCGCCGGGGGTGGGCCACCCGGCAAGCATTTTACCCTTTTTTCCAAGGACACCCAAGCAACCATACGTATTCACACTGCTCATTGCGAGCAAGTTGCAATCGAGCAAGCGGACCGCTAATATTTGGGCACCGGCCTGGGGTGTGATTTTGAGAATTGTAGTACCGCTTGGGGCCGCATGCGAGCCGATGTATTAATCGTTCAGCTTTTTTGAAGCCGAGCGTTGATGATTGTCAGGGAGGATGAGGACCGGAACGCGGGAAAACCGCACGAGTTTCGGTAGTATCCAATGCTGGTGCTTTCTCGGAAAGTTGGCGAGCGGATCTTGATCGGCGACAAGATTGCGGTGACGGTGGTCCGCATTGGCCAGGGTGGGGTTCGTTTGGGGATCGAGGCCCCCAACGATCTGGAGGTCATTCGCGAGGAATTGCGGGCGGAAGGCCAGTCCCGTTCGCAGCCGGCGGATTGTGCGAAGGGCTCACGTATCGGCGCCCCCAAGTAGGGCCGCTGGCGGCCGATCAGTTTCTGGGCGTTTGATGGGGGATCGCTCCCACGCTGGGGTTCCGTTCCGCCTCCCAGTTTTGGCTCAGCCCATCCAGCGTCCCATAAATTTCGGCATATCTTTTCAGCCGCTGGCTCTTTTCGGCGGCGGTCGGTTCCGTTTCATGCGGCGTCAGATATTGCCGTCCCCAGGGGACACGCGTACCTTGGCGGGTCCGCAGTTCGTAGCGAAAAACATTCGCGCCGTCGACGGGCATTTGGGAAGGGACAATTCCCGCCAGGTCCAGATCGGCCCAATCAGAGACCAGGGCGGCGGCGATCTGAGCGGCGCCTGCGACGCGCGGGTCTCCCCAGGCATTTCCAATCCAATCGCGGCGGGTGTCGCCAATACCCAGGATGGCGGGAAAGGCCTGTAGCTGATCGGGCGTGAAGTCTTCCGAGGGCAGGCGGACTCCCAGCGAATCGACGGGGATGCGTCGCGCCTGGGTGACGACCACGGCCACCGGTTCGCGATACACCAGATCAACCTCGACGCTGGCCGGGTGAAATTTTTCGACACGGGCAACGCGGGCGACCCAGGGATGAGCGGCGAAGGCCGAGGCGATTCGTGCGGTCAATCGCCGATCAAGGATCGACATAGGTTGATCCAGGCTGGCGTCCTGGATCACACTGGCCTTGAGCCGCCGGGCATCGATCCATTTCGAGGCGGTACAGACCTTGATATCTTCCGGGGTCAGCCGATACTCGTCGGCGGTCAGACCGGTCCGCCAGGCGGTTCGCCAGCCCCAGTAGCCAGCGGCCGCCACGACGATGATTAGGATCGGGATCAGCACGAGGGCCCGCGCGTGGTCGATCAGGGTGGCGAGGATTTTTGCCAGACCAGCGACCCGGAGGGGTCGTCTGTGAGGTGGTTGGCGATTGCTCATGCCATCACAGTCTGGAGAAGACAGAGCCGTGTCAGCCGATCACAGAGCTGCGGCATGCTGAACCCAGCTTGTGCGGCGGCCAGCGGGGCCAAGCTGTGGGCTGTCATTCCTGGAACTGTGTTGACCTCCAAAACCCACGTTTGCCCTGTGCGATCGCAGATCAGATCGACGCGACAGAGACCGCGGGTACCGATGGCCTTGGCGGCCGCCACGGCAGTCCGCTCCGCTCGCTGGGCGGCCTCGTCCTGGGGAAATTGATAATCCGCCGGGGCCGCTCCAAATTTGACCTCGAAATCGAACGTGGGCCGTTGATGGACGATTTCCAATGCCGGCAGCGGCTCGCGGTCGATCACCGCCACGGTAAACTCGCGTCCCACCACCCGTTTCTCGGCCAGCAGGTACGCCTCCAGGCGGCCGGCGGCCTCGACCGACGCGGCCAGGTTGTCCGCCGTGTCCACGAGGTGGACGCCCAGGCTGCATCCTTGTCCATCCGGTTTGACGATCAGCGGAAATCCCAACTGTTCCAGCCGGGTTCGAATCTGCCCCAGCCGCTGCGTTTTGTGAAACGAGAAGGAGGGCGGTGTCACGACGCCGCACTGTTGCAGGCGGTCCTTGGCAGCCGCCTTGCTAAGCGCCAGGCGGGANNCCAGGCGGGACGCGGCGGGTCCGCTGCCGGTGTACGGCACGCACACTTCTTCCAGTTGGACCTGAATGCGGCCATCCTCACCTGCTCCGCCATGCAACGCGATGAAACAGACGTCAAACTCGTTCCAGTTGATATCGAACAGACTCGTATCTTCCGGGTCGAACAGAGCGACCTGATGCCCAAATTCTTGCAGGGCGGCCGCCACCCGCCGTCCACTGGCAAGACTCACCTCCCGTTCGGCCGAATCCCCTCCGGCCAGCACGGCGATGTCGTACAGCGTATTTTCCGCCGCCTCGAAATCGAAGGGATACAAGCACATGGGTATCCTCCTTGATAACCGATGAGTGTGAGGGGGGGGTATCGAGCGGCGTGGGTGGGCAGGGCCCACACCGCGGAACGCCTGCCACCCAATAGGTGCGACATCCGGGCTGGTGGGCCGTAGGTAACCAGCAAGACCTCGCGGGACGAGGCAGGCTGGATGGGATTTACCAGATTTCGATTTCCTTTTCCAGCTCAACTCCGAGACGTTCAGCCACGGCCTGGTGGATTTGATCGATCAGCTGCAAGACATCTTTGGCCGTTGCCCCTTGTTCGGCGATCATGAAATTCGCATGCCGCTCACTGACAACCACCTGTCCGACCCGTGCTCCCTTGAGGCCCGCCTGTTCGATCAGCATCGCGGCACTCATACCTCTTGGGTTTTTAAAAATGCACCCGGCGCTTTGATGAGCCAGTGGCTGGTTGGCCTTTTTGATGATCCACAGTTTTTGCATCCGCTTGGTTAATTCTTCTGGATCCTCTTCTTCCAATTCGAACTGGGCTTCCAAAATTACCAGTTCGTCCAGGCTGCTCTCGCGGTAGCCAAAAGCCAGGTCGTCGCGCTGCCGCTGGTGAATCTCGCCAGCGCGGGTCATGACGGTCGCCTGGCAGGTCCACTGTCCGATATCGCCGCCCCGGCCTCCTGCATTCCCGTGCAGTGCACCGCCAATCGTGCCGGGGATGCCCACCATCGTCTCCAAGCCACCCCAACCAGCCCGGACGGCCGTGGAGATCACGTGACCCAGCTTGGCCCCGCCGCCGGCAACGACCCGCTGTGGACGGGTCTCGATTTTCTGAAACAGGTCACCCGCCAGTTGCACCACCATGCCCTGGAGGCCTTCATCGCGGACCAACACATTCGAGCCCCCCCCCAGCAGGCGGAGGCGGACATCCTCCTCCCGGCAGCGCTGGACCAGGGCTTCCAGCTGTTCGATGGAGGTCGGTTGTGCAAAATACTCCACCGGCCCACCCAGCTTGAACCAGGTGTGCTCGGCCATCGGCACATCGCACTGAACAATATCTTCAAATTCTGTTTGTAAAGGCATGGTGGAACCGCCAGACAGGACCGGCACCTAATGTAACCAGCACGTCGCCCGGGCAACAGGTCAACTGCCGCTGGATTTCCTTGAAGGTGTGAGCCGGCAAGGTTGGCGTCCCGTAACTCCGGACGGCTGCCGCCAGGTCTGCTGCCGTCGGCTCGCCCGGCCGCCAGCGGCCCTCGCGGGCTCGATAAATGGACGCCACCGCGACGAGATCTGCGTTCTGCAGGCTGCGGGCGAATTCGTGCATCAGTCGAGCGGTTCGGGATGCCTGATGCGGTTGAAATACACAGCACAACCGCGATTTGGGATGGATTTCTCGCAAAGTCGCCAGGGCAGCGGCGACTTCGGTGGGATGGTGAGCGAAATCGTCCCAGAGATGGACTCCGCAGAAAGTCCCCCCCGGCTGCAAGCGGCGGCGGAGACCGCGGAATTGGCACAACCCCTGCACAATCTCCGCCACACAAACTTTGCCCCAGCCAGCCAGAGCCGCGGCGGCCAGGGCGTTCAGCACATTATGCCGACCGGGTACCTGCAAACACGCTCGACCGATCAACAAGTCCCTATGCATAATCTCAAAAGCGTAGCGGCCGGCTTGGGTCGTTACCCGGACGGCTCGCCAATCGGCCCGTTCGTCAAATCCGTACGTTTCCACCCGGCAGCCGGCGGCCTGCCGCAGCTGCCTGGCGGCAGAGCAGTCTGCTGGCAGGACCAGCAGGCCTTGCGGATCGATCTGCCGGACGAAGGCGGCAAAGCTGTTTTTCAGCTGCTGGATCGAGTGGTAGGTTTCGAAATGGTCGAGTTCGATACCGCTGACAACGGCGGCGTGCGGACGCAGTTGCAAAAAGTTTTTCCGGTACTCGCATGCTTCGGCCAGCAGCAGGGGCCCCTCACCAGATCGGCCGCCGGTCTGGCTACCGGCGACCGGTCCCGCCCCACAAACGAAGGAGGGATCTTTTTGGGCGTTGGTCAGGATCTGGGCGGTCATGGCGGTAATCGTCGACTTGCCGTGCGTGCCGGCTACGGCCATTCCCTGCCGGCCGTTCATCAGGCGACCCAGCGTCCGCGCGTAGGACTGCTGGGGAATTCCTGCCCTTCGAGCGGCTTGGCGCTGGGGATGATCGTGGGGGACCGCATCGCTGTAGACCACCAACTGGCAGTCTGTCGGCAGCGGACGGTGATCCGCGTCGGCATCGACTTGCCAGCCCAGCTGGCGGAGTTTTTGGCGGGAGGCGGCCGAGCGTTCGGATCCGCGGACGCGGCCGTGGCGGCCGGCCAGAACGGTCGCCAGCGCTTGCATGCCCGCCCCCCCCAGTCCGACAAAATACGCGTCACGGGCGGCTGGACACGCAGGGCGATTTAAGGGGACGCGGGGGGCGGTTGGCAGGCGGGGCAGGGCCAGTTCGGTAGCTTGGGGCATTCGCTAGCTGGGAGCAACGGGTCGGCTGGTACCCTTAGGCAGGTGGTTGGACGTCGGCCAGGGGGCCGATGGCGATCGTGTTGTGCCGGGTCAGCGGAAACTCGGCCAGCACCTCGGCCACGTCCCTCAAGGTGACCGCGTTGTACTCGTCCAGATCCTGTTTGACGCTGCGGTACTCGCCCCGCCGCAGCCAGTTCATTCCCACGCTGGCCATACGGCTTTGAGGACGTTCGCTGGCCAGGACCATCCGCGAGTTAAATTTCATTTTAGCTCGTGCCAGCTCTGCTTCGGAAAACCCTTCCTTTTCGGCTTGACGATAAACTTCCTGGATCCGCCGCAGGTTTTCGGCAGCGTCTTCTGGTTCACAACACAGCCAGGTCCCCAGCACGCCGACCCCGTCGTATTCGTAATAGTGCAGGCTCGCCTGCTCAGCACACCCCGTGTGCAGCAGTTCCCAGTAGAGGCGGCTGCCGCTGCCATCGCCCAGCAAGTTGGCCAGCATGTAGGCGGCGAATCTGCGTGGATCGGTGGCCGATGGCCCCGTTGCCAGTTCGATCACATATTCCTGAGTGGCAGTCGCCTTTTGCACGACCTCAAAGCCGTCATGGGGCTGGGGTGGCACAAGTTGTCGCTGCACTTCGAACGGCTCCCAATCGCCACATTCACGTTGAAGGGTCCCCACCAGATTGTCAAAATCGATCTTCCCAGCGGCTGCCACGATCATATTTTGGGGGCTGTATCGAGCGCGAAAGTATTGGCGCATGGTGTCGACGTCCAGGTTGCGAATGGTCTCTACCGAGCCCAGGACGCTGTTACCCAGGGGATGGCTGCCAAAGAAATTTTTCTCGCATCGTTCATCCGCGCAAAATGGCGGCTGATCTTCGTACATGCGAATTTCTTCGATAATCACTTGTTTTTCGGTTTCGAAATCTTCCTCGCGCAGCGACGGCCTCATGACATCCGCCCACAGTTCGACAATCTCTTCCTGATACTCCGGCAGCATCACCGCGTAGTAGGCGGTGTGTTCCTTGGTAGTCCAGGCATTGTGCTCGGCGCCCAAGTCGTCGAAACGCTGATTGACATCGTCTGCGCTGCGTGTGGGGGTACCTTTAAAAACCATATGTTCCAGGAAGTGGCTTACCCCGGCCACCTCTGGGGTTTCGTCACGAGCGCCGGTGCGGACCATAAAACAGACCGCGGCGGTGTACGCCTGCGGGTTACATTCGGCCACGATCTGGAGACCGTTATCAAGTTGTTGCTGACGAAATTTCACGCGGTATCTCCAGGGGATGTGGGCCCAGGGTGACCACGGTAAACCGGGACGGGCGATTGTCGGTCAGATAAGCGTTAATACTGTCGGGTGTCAGTTCGTCCACCAGGCGACCAATTTCGTCCAAGGTCCGGACGCGCTCCAGATAGTACCAGTCGCGGGCAATCGCACCGCTGCGGGCCAGGGAAGATTCTTGAGCCATGATGAGGGAACTTTTCATCCGGGCCTTCAGCCGATTCAGTTCGACAATCTCGATCCCATCGCCCAACTTTTGCATTTCTTCCAGCATAACATTGAGGGTCTCTTGAGCGCGGTTGCTGGTCGTACCGGCATAGCCGAAGACGCTTCCCAGCCTTTTGAGGGAACGCGTTGAGGCGCTGACGGCGTAACAGAGACCCCGTTTTTCGCGGACCTCGCGGAACAAGCGCGAGCTGGACCCGTCGCTCAACACCCCCACGGCTCCCCAGGCCTGGAAATAATCGGGATGGCTGTAAGGCACGCTGGGAAACGCGATGCCGATCTGCGTTTGATTGGACTGGTGGTGCAAGTGCTTTTGCACGGAATGCAGCCGGCCGGTCTTTGGTTCGCAGCGGTCGGTCGCCTCCCAGTCGCCCAGCAAACGGTCAACGGTCTGCCGCAGCGGATCCCAGTCAAACCGCCCGGCCACGCCCAGGATGGTGCCATTGGGCCGATAGCCACTGCGGTATTGGGCACGGATCTCGTCGATGGTGATGGTTGTCAGGCCTGGCATATCTCCCTGGTGAGGCTGTCCCCAGGGTTGGGGGTAATGGCTGCGACGCAGTTCCATCATCACTTTGTGCGCCGGATCGTCTTCGACGGATCGCAATTCCTGGACCGCCACATGCCGGCCCTGCTCCAATTCAAGCTCGGGCAGCGTCGCGTCGCGCAGCAGGTCCGCGTAGATCGCCAGGGCCGGCCCCAAGTTTTTGGCCAACGTCGCTCCGCGCAGATTGGTATGCGAAACGCCAACCGACTCGCCACCTTCGACCCCCAATTCTTCCAGGGCCTGAATAAATTCCCGGCTGTCCCTGCCTCCGCAGCCCCGCAACGCCATCTCGCAGGTGAGGTTGCTCAACCCGCTGCGTTCCGCCGTGTCGTAGACCGCGCCCACGGGGACCAGGAAAGTGAACGCCACGGACTCCAGCCACATCATGGGCTCAGCCACCAGCGTCAATCCGTTCTGGAACGTGTGACAATGAACGGGCATCAATTTCCCACAGCTTCGCTGTCGTTCAGGTGGTGCTGGTGGCAAGCCCAGCGGTGGTGGTGGGTCGAACTTTTCTGGGGAGGTGGCGGGATCCAGCAAAAAGTCTAGCGTGAGTTGAATTTCAGGACAACAACTCCGCCGCGGGGAGGGAGAGATGGGATCGAGCGGCGTGGGGCCGATTCCGGTTGACTCCGGGTCCTCCCCGGCAGAACAATGTCCGGCATGCCCGACCTCCGCCACGATCCGCTCAGCGATCGCTGGGTGATTATTGCCGAAAATCGAGCGAAGCGTCCCCAGGATTTCACCGCGGCGGGCAGTCGTCGCACCGACCGGCCGTGCCCCTTCTGCCGGGGGCACGAAGGATCGACGCCGGGGGAAGTGCTGGCATTGCGCCCGGAAGGGTCGCCAGCTGACGGGCCCGGCTGGCGGGTCCGTGTGGTGCCGAACAAGTATCCCATCCTGCAGGCCACGGCTGCCAGAGGTCTGCCGGCCGGCGAGAAGCTGTTTGCCAGCCAGCCCGCCACCGGCATCCACGAGGTGATTATCGAATCGCCGCGTCATGCCACACGCACATCGCAGCTGACCACCGAAGAATTACGCGAGGTAATCCTCACGTACCGTCATCGCCTTGGGGTGGCGCGACGCGACGACCAGCTTGTGTACGGCTTGATCTTCAAGAACGTCGGTCCGCAGGCCGGCGCGACCATCGAACACTTGCACAGCCAAATGGTTGGCATGTCGCTGCTGCCAACCCAGACTGAACAAGAGCTTCGCTGTGCGGCAGCCTATTACCAGTCGCAGCGAGCGTGCATTTTTTGCCAGATGATCGAGCAGGAATGCAGCCAGGACACGCGTGTGGTGGCACGGTCCGACCAGTTTGTCGCTTACTGCCCCTACGCTTCTTTCAGTCCCTACCAAACCTGGATCACGCCTCGAACCCACAGTAGCGCATTCGATGAATTGTCCGACGCGCAGGCAATGGAACTGGCGGCAATGCTGGGGAAGCTGTTAAGCCAAATGGATCAGGTGCTCGATCGACCCGACTACAACTACCTGGTCCAATCGGCCCCCTTTGACTTGACCGTTCATGCCAGTTATCACTGGCGGGTAGTGGTTTTTCCGCGAATTACGACCTGGGCAGGCTTCGAATGGGCGACCGGCTGTTGCATTAATCCGATTGCGCCGGAAGAAGCGGCTCGACAGTTAAAGTTTACCAGTTTTTTGTGAGACTTCAGGGAAGATACAGAGAAACTTGTCCGATTAGATAAACCAGATGATTTGGGACCAGTTTTCTTCCGCAACTTTTTAAATGGTTGGCCTCACCCTGGCGTCAACAATACCATCATGACACAACCGATACGATTCCTCCTGTTGCTTCATAATCACCAGCCGATCGGGAACTTTGAACACGTTTTCGAGCAGGCTTACCAGGACAGTTACCTGCCGTTTCTGGAGGTCTTCGAACCGTACACCCAGCTGCGGATCGGGCTGCATACCAGCGGACCGTTGATGGAATGGCTGGACCAGCGGCATCCGGAATATCTTGAGCGGCTGGGGCAGTTGGTGCGGGCGGGCCGTGTGGAGATTGTGGGGGGTGCTTTTTACGAGCCGATCTTGACCAGCATTCCGCCCCGCGACCGTCGCGGCCAGATCCGCACGTACACCGACTGGCTGGAAAGCCGGCTCGACTCACGCGTCCAAGGCATGTGGATACCAGAACGGGTCTGGGAACAGTCGTTGACCCGGGACATCGCCGAGGCCGGCATCCGCTATACCCTCCTGGACGACTTCCACTTCAAGAACGCCGGCTTGTCCGAGGAAGAACTGTACGGGTACTACATCACCGAGGACCAGGGGCACTTGTTGCGGGTCTTTCCTGGCAGCGAGCAGTTGCGGTACTTGATCCCCTTCCAGCAGCCCGAGGCGACGATCGACTATCTGCGTCAGGTCGCCAGCTCGCACCCGAATGCGGTTCTGGCCTTTGGCGACGATGGCGAGAAGTTTGGTTCCTGGCCGGAGACGAAAAAACATGTTTACGACGATGGTTGGCTGCGGCGATTTTTTGATTTGTTGAGCGAGAACCGGGATTGGATCGAGACGGCCACCCCCAGTGAAGTGTTGCGCGACATCCCGCCGCTGGGCAAAATCTACCTGCCCGAGGGCAGCTATCGGGAAATGACCGAGTGGGCCCTGCCGGCCGCTCGGCAACTGGAATTCGAACACGCCCGGCACGCATTGCAGGATGCGTCGATGTGGGAACTGACATCCCCCTTTGTGCGCGGCGGGAACTGGCGGAACTTCAAGGTTCGCTATCCTGAAACCAACGAAATGTACGCCCGCATGATGATCGTCAGCCAGCGACTTGAGGAACTGGCCCAAGATGGCGGGCAGGATCCGGTCGCGCAAGAGCTGATCCGTCAGGCGAGGACCGAGCTGTATCGAGCTCAGTGCAATTGCAGCTACTGGCACGGTGCCTTCGGGGGAATCTATTTGCCACACTTGCGCAACGCCGTTTACAAGCACCTGCTGTTGGCCGACAACCTGCTGGACCGGGCCGCCGGCAAAGGAACCGACAGCTGGCTGGCCGTGCGAACCGCGGATTTCAATTTTGACGGCAGCGACGAGGTGGTCGTCACGACCGACTGCCTGGCCGCCTTCTTTCAACCAACCAGCGGGGGACAACTGTACGAGCTCGACGTACGCTCGATCTGCCACAACCTCCTGGCCACCCTGGCCCGACGCCCGGAAGCCTACCACGAGAAAGTCCGCCGCGGCGCGGATCAGGCGGACGGTGAGGTGGCCAGCATCCACGACCGAGTGGTTTTTAAACAGGAAGGCCTGGAAAAAATGGTCCAGCACGATCGCTATCTGCGCAAATCGCTGCAGGACCATTTTTTCGATACCGACACCAACCTGGACGCTGTGGCCAGTGGACAAGTGGCTGAGCGCGGAGATTTTGTGGATGGAGGGTACCGAGCGGAGGTCTCCGAAGCGGCTGCGGGCGCCACGGTCCGCCTCGTTCGGCAGGGGCTGGCACACGGCACCGAACTGACGGTCTCCAAATCGATCTTCCTGGCACCCGGATCGTCGGCATTGGAAATCAGCTATCAGGTGGAGGGGCTGCCCAGCGACCGACCCTTGCATTTTGCTGTCGAATGGAATTTTGCAGGGCTGCCGGCCGGCGCGGACGACCGGTACTTTTACGATGCGGATCGCCACGTGCTGGGACAGCTGGGCGCCTGTCTCGATTTGCGGGCTGTGCAAGGTCTGGGGCTGATCGATGAATGGCTGGGCGTGGACATCGGCCTTTCCTGCAATCGCCCCACCGATCTGTGGACGTTCCCTATCCAGTCGGTCAGTCAATCCGAAGGGGGCTTCGAGGCCGTCCACCAGTCCGTAGTGGTCATGCCGCACTGGCTGATCCAGGGAGACGCTCAGGGACGTTGGGGCGTGACGATGACGCTGGCGATCGATACAAGTCTTCACGATAAAATTCAGGGGGATAAAATTCAGGGGGAAAAACTTCAGGGGGAACAACGGGGCCAGCCAGAGAAACCGCCCCGGCCAACCCCCGCATCGACTTGTAGCGCGACAGCGGCCGGCCAGGGCTAATCGCCGTGGCCGGCGCCCCTTTCCGCGGGTTGAAGCGGATCATGGAAGGGGTACGAAAGAGGGCTTATTCCCACGCCCTTTTCACGCGTGGCGAAGCGGACCAGGAGTTTCGCCAAATCCTCTGTCACCTTTCCCGCGCCACCCAAAGTCCTGGCGACCTGGGCTGGATGTTTTACTTTGGCTGTCAGACGCCCGGGCGAGGCCAACGGACGCCGCCAGGCGGCCCCGGACCAGGCCGGAGTTTTACGCCAGGGCGTACCAATCGACTCTCTCGGCCAGCTCTTCCGCTTGCCAGCCGACCTCGGCCAGCACGGGCGGTCCGCAGCGCGCCTGCAATTGCTGGCGATTGGTGGCACAGCTGATGTCCGGATCGCGGCAGACGTTGTTCAACACGACGCCGGCCACGACCAGATCTTTGCAGACCGTGCCGGCGGTGATCACAGTCTGTAACACCTGATTGATCACCCCCAGCCGGTTGGCTGCCACCACCACCAGGGGGAAACCGAATTCGGCGGCCAGCGTCGCATTGTAGGTGTCATCGGCCAGCGGGGACATCAGGCCGCCGGCCCCTTCGACCAGGACGATATCGCAGCGACCCTGCCAGGCGTTCAGCCCCTCCCGCAACAAGCGGGCATCGACCTGGTCACCTGCGGCGCGGGCGGCCAGGTGCGGGGCCAGCGGGGCGGCAAAGTTTTGCGGGCAGACGTCCGCCAGGCGGCCCGGCCGGCCGGCTGCCTCCCACAGCTGCAGGGCGTCGTCGGAAACCAGCTGGCCGTCATGCTGCCGGCAGCCGCTGGCCACCGGTTTGTAAACACCCACTCGCCGGCCCTCAGCAGACAACTGCCTGGCAATCAGAGCGGCGACGTAGGTCTTGCCGACTTCGGTACCGGTGCCCGTGACAAACAAGCCACGTTGAGCTGGTGATTCCATGGCCTACAGTTCGAGATACTCTTCCAGCGCTTCGCGCATCACGTTGGCGTCCGGTTCGACACCGGTCCAGGTCTTAAAAGCAATCACGCCTTGCTGGACCAGCAGCTGCAATCCGTCGATCGTCGAACAACCTTGTTCGGCAGCTTCTTGCAACAATCGCGTCCGCGGCGGGTTAAACACAATGTCTGCCACCACCATCTGCGGGCTCAGCGATTGAATCTCCAAGGCAACCCGCGCTTGCGGATCGGCCGACTCGACGCTGGTCGCGTTCACCACAATATCTGTCTCTGCCGGAACCTCACAATCACCGCTCCACGGAAAAAACATCGCCGCCACCTGGGCCTGCTCATTCAGCAGGTCGGCCAATTGCTGTCCGTGCTCAACCGAGCGATTGACGATGTTCACTTCACGAGCGCCGGCCAGGGCCAGGGCGACAGCGATGGCCCGCGCCATTTCGCCGGCACCCAGGAGGAGGACGTTTCGGCCGGAGGGGTCGAGCACATGTTGGAGGCACTGGCACAACGATTTGCCGTCCGTATTGTCCCCCACATACTGGCCCTCCTGGTCGCGATAAACAAAATTCGCCAGCCCGGCCAGCCGCGCCTCGTCCGTCAGCTGCGGCAGGTGCTGGATCACCGCCGCCTTGTGCGGCGCGGTAAAGTGCCCGCCGCGAAAACCCATCGCCTGCATGCCGCGCACCGCATCGCCCAGATTTTCCGGGGCCACGTCGAGGGTCAGGTAGCGGCAGTCAAGCCCTGCGGCAGCAAAGCATTTTTCCATGACATACTGAGCAGGGTAGCCGGCAACGGCGTGGCCCACACAGCACATGATCTCTTGCAGGGAAGATTCGCTCAACACAAAGTTACCGCGGGATCGGGCAGAAGGGAAAGGATGCGATGCCACCGGCGGCCAGCTGCCGCCGGACAAAGTATATCGTCTGGCAAAAGAAAGGGGAAAGACCGGCGCCGCCGCCCCGCCGCTTGACCGCTGGCGAGGTGGCGGCAAAGAAGGTCGGACCGCAAGAGGGGTCGGGAGGTCTTTTTCGGGCAAAGCGGCCGAATCTGGCGGAGGCGGTTCGCCTTCTCGCCCGAAAAAGACTCTCGACCCCCGCGGTCATGCCTCCTCGGTCAGCGCCGCCGCGCTTTGATCCGCACGTAGGGGGGCAGGTATTGGCAGCGGTGATTGAACGTACCGCGGGCCGCGCCGGCTGTGGCATGCAACGGTTCGCTGAAATCCTCCACCACAAAACCAGCTCGGCACAAACCACCCACCAGCTGCTCCCAACGGTGCAAAAACTCCAGCGTCCCCTCCTCCCGCAAGGGGCTGCTGGCGACCGGCGGCAGGGGATCCGAGCGGTAGTAGGGTTCGCTAAGCACGTAGCCAGCGCCTGTCAGATCGGATACGCACTGCAGGCTGGCAGGCTGTTTGTGCTGGCTGACATACAGCCCGCCGCCGACTACGACCCTGGCAACTTCCCGATAGACGGCGACCACATCGGGCACATAGCAGGTACTGACCGGCTGCACGACGATATCGAACGCGTTGGGCGGCAGGGCCGACAAGTTGTCGATCGACGCCTGCACAAGACGCAAGGCAAGTCGCCGCTGACGGGCGACTTCGCGGTCCAGGGCCAGCATCTCCGAGCTGATGTCCACCACCGTCACCTCGGCACCAGCCGCAGCATACAAGGCGCTCTGCCGACCCCCTCCGCTGCCCAGGCACAACAGGCGGGCCCCGGCCAGCCGGCCCTCGAACCAGGGGTCGGCTCGGATCTGCCGCAACAAGTCAGCGAACTGTCGATCCCTCACCGGCTGGGAAAACCGCTCCTGTTTCCGCGCGTACGCATCCCAGGCTCGCTGGTTTTGCTGATCAACGATCGAACCGCTGCTATCCAGGTTTTTGTCCATACCATTTTTTCCCTGCGTCAATCGCCTTGCGCCTTCATCCGACCAGGGCACCTGCCAAGCCCTCACTGCGGCCGGTACATCTCGACACTCGTTTCCGCCACGTAGCCGATCTTGAGATCATCCGCCAGTTGGACCGCTTCAAGGGGCCAATGACCGGGGAAGGGCACGTCGGCACGCATCATGCCATCGACATGGCCGTCCAGGAAAGAGACGTTGGCGATGTCGCCGTGACGAAAATGAGTGCCGGGTTCGGTGTAGAGCTCCAGATCGTCTGGCCCCTGGAGGTACATGTTCTCGGTCGCCTTCAGCACGGGGTCACCCGCCCAGGGCAACTGGATCCGGGCCGCATCGGTGAAGACGAGTGTGCGAGTGGTTGAGCGGAAATACGACAACTTACGGGCTACGACGACGGGGGCGAAGAGGGGTGGAGGATACAGCGTGGCGCCCAGGTTGAGATTATAACCGTAACCGCCCGTCTCCCCGCCGTAGAGGTAGTTGATCGTGTCCATGCTGGGACAGCGGAGGACAACCTGGCTCTGCTCGATAAATCGGGAAATTGCCCCCTTGGTGGGATCCGCGGTGTTGTTGGACCAATCCACTTCCGCGAACCAGGCCACCGACGTTGGCCAGCCGGGCAGCGAACCGACCGGCAGTTTGCGATACATATCGTGGTAGACCAGCACAGCCAGCGTGTTCTGCTTGAGGTTGTTCCCGCAGCGGGTCCGCGTCGCCGCTGCGCGAACCGCCTGCAGAGCAGGCATCAGCAGGGCCACCAGCCCGCCCATGACCGCAATCACGACCAGTAATTCGACCAGCGTGAAAGCGGTGCCGCGGGAATGTTTAGAGAAAAATTTCATCAGGATGAAAGCTTTGTCTGGCGCTCGGCGGGCAAACAGTGCGACGGCCAATGGCGTGCCATCACACGGGCCCGTGCACAAAAGCGATCGATTCGCGTTTCCTCGGAAACGGCTCTTCACGTGTGGCGGCTGTCCCTCGCAGCGCGCCGCTCGTCATGTGCTGGCAGGTCTTCTGACTCCCAGGCTGGCGCCACCTCGCCTTCTCGTCGCCGGTGCGACAATGGCAGGAAGATTTGGTGGCGCTTTCGACACCTGGTTACAGCGGCGGGGCCGTCCCGGCATTTCACCGGAGTTCCCTGTTTCTCGGTCCGCCAGATCGGCGCGAACCGAACACCAGCACACTGTTACGGATTGTTTTGAAAAAAATGGGTCTTGTTTCCGACAAGCCAGTTACACAGGGGCCCAAAAAAAGCTCGCCCCTCGTCCCACGACCGGACGAAGCTGCTCAACGCCCTGCGAGCGTGCCTGCTGGATCTCGGACCGGGTTCAGGTAGTCAACGTCGTACGAGCTTGCCGCAGGTATCGAGCTGCGGCTAGCGTAACCGCAAGTGTAGCCGTAACGGGGCGCCCCGCAAGGCCCTTGCAAACCGCATTTTTCAGGTGGGATCTGCAGGGCGATGGCCAAACCTTTCGTTGGCCAGGGGTAGGGG
>JABAOH010009096.1_pt1 | contig 18275 bp, 15 predicted proteins | sample 7062181 | NCBI WGS metagenome assembly JABAOH01 (sample SAMN14538630, study PRJNA623070) | marine sediment metagenome | biome: marine biome [ENVO:00000428]; feature: marine pelagic biome [ENVO:01000023]; material: deep marine sediment [ENVO:00002113]; isolation source: pool of 5 deep marine... | reverse complement strand
ATATCGAAAAAATGCCGCTCCTCATCGCTCAGGCTTTCATTTTTTCTCACTCTTTCCTCTATCTCCGTCATGACAGATGCCGACATGATGGAATGTATGTCAACCGTAAACCGGTGATATATATCCTGTTGTACTCTGAAAAAGAGGTGAGAAAATTCTGGAATGTATTTGCCGAGAAAACGGCACTCGTTCATCTCCATGAGAACCCGGCCCAGGTCTTTACCCCTTTCGAATATGTCGAGAAACTCGTTGGCCACGTCCTTGTTCCACCTGAACCGGCTGTCAACGATGTTCAAAACTTTCTTGATCCTTCTTTTCGCCTGGCTGGAGAGGGGATTTCCCGATTCCTGCGAGTAGCTGAAAATTTTCATGATCAGTTCCGGAGATCGTATGAAAGACAGCGAGCTGTTTACGTAAAGTTTGCCGTTATAGGTGGAAAAATTTCCATCCGATATCCGCTTCTTGAAAGGGAGATAGAACTTTTTTTTCTCCCTCTCGGGCAGAAACTTTTCCACTTCTTCGACGATCTCCTCGGTCAACTGACTGCAGAGTGTTGCAAGAATGTAATAGAACCTCATGAACCTCTCTGTCCCGAGAAATATCCCGTGTTTCCTGTATCCCCAGAACTCAGCAAGGTTTTCCTGGAGTTCAAAATTGATAACGTCTGTTTTTCTCCCCGTGATGAAGTGTATGTGGTTTCTGATCCGGAGAAGGTTATCGAGAATATAGTAGAGATTTTTTTCGGATCTGGGCGAAAGTACCCCTTTTGTTACAAGCTCCCGAAGCGTATCGGCCTTAAATTTAACTTTGAGGGTCCAGAGAATCGTGTGCAAATCCCTCAGTCCTCCCTTCCCTTCTTTTATGTTCGGCTCGAGAAGATAGACAACTCCACCAAATTTTTTGTGCCGCCTCCTCAAATCACGGATTCTCTCTTCGATGAACTTGTCACCGCTTGAGTAAAGGAGGAACCGGTCCAGGGTGCTCTTTGACCTTTCGAGAAAAGGGTAATTTCCACAAACGAAACGGTAGTCCATGAGAGCTGTTCTTATCGATGAATCCTCCGCCGCATAGGAAAGGGCTTCCTTGACGTTTCGCACGGCATGCCCCACTGTCAAACCGATATCCCACATCGAATAAAGCATCTCCTCTGTCACGGCCTCTACGAAAGGGTTCAACTTGTAATGGTAGAGAAAGAGGAGGTCGATATCGGATTGCGGGCAGAGGTCCATTCTCCCGTAACCCCCAACTGCCAGTATTGCGACAGGAAACTCGAGCTTCGGATATTTCTTGTAATAGCTTCGTTTGGATGTTTCGAAGAGAAAACAGATAAGGGAATCGAAAAATCTTGCATTTACCCTCACAAGATCAATCCCCCCGGCGCCCGATGAATGCCTGTTCCAGAGATACTGACCAAATTCCTCCAGGCGCTCTTTGATGGCTTCCTTGATTCTTTTCCTGTCAAGAGTTAAAAAAGGAGAGAAATCGTTGAGCTTGGTAAGTGATATGTCGGTCCCCTTATTGACCTGATGATCCATAAAAAGCCGTCTTTGACCTGTCGATATAATTGGCTATCCCTGTGTAGATCGAGTGGGCAATCAGTTTGCGATACCAGCTCTTGCCGAGAAGCTTCTCTTCAGAAGAGTTTGTGATGAATGAAGTTTCCACGAGAACTGCGGGCATTGCCGCACCGAAGAGAACGTAAAAAGGCGCCTTTTTTACACCAAGATCGATAACCCCTTTTCTCTTGGGTCTCACCCCATCGACGATATTATCGTTGATCACTTTTGCCAGCCTTAGGGATTCTTTTTCTTTTCCGTAATTTATGAGGTCTCTCAAAATGTAATTCACCTGAGAATCCTCTCCTATCATCACGCCGTTTTCCTTCATCGCTAGTTCCAGCGCCTCCCTGTCCGTTGCCTTCTTTCCGAGAACGAATGAAGAGATACCCCGAGCCCTCCTCTTCTTCGACGCATTTGTGTGTATCGAAATGAAGAGGTCCGCACCCGCTGCGTTGGCTATCGCCGTCCTCTTTGTGAGTGAGAGATAAACATCATTATTCCTCGTAAGGAGGACTTTATGCCTTCCATCATTTTCAAAATGGAGCTTTAATTGCCGGGCTATATCGAGGACCACGTCTTTCTCTTTGAGACCTTTCGATCCAATCGCTCCTGGATCTTTTCCGCCGTGTCCAGGATCGATAACGACGACTATCTTTCTCTCCCGGGTCTTGACATTAGCCATGGACCCCGGAGCGGCAAAGTCACCGGGAGGTTCTTCCCCTGAGCCTTTGAAAAGATCAACGACGATTCGCGGGGGACCGCTCAGGTTGAAAACTTTCATTGTTGCGCCCTTGTTTGAAAAAATACTCACGTAAATACCGTTGCCGACCCTTCGTGCGGTTACGCACTTCAAAAGACCGCTGTCCGGTTCTATGTCACACTCTGCGGGCGACACCTGGAGGTTGGTGTTCTTCAATATTATTCTGAAAACGTCTCCGCTCGCCGTATCTCCATCGACACTGTATTTCGGTACGGACGTCAGATCGAAAACAATACGGGCATAGTCGCTGTTGGCAAAGTGTCTTATCCCGTTGATCTTGACCTCGCCCGCAGGGCTTCTCTCGCCCAATTTGCCCTTACGTAGTTGCTCCAGCTCTTTGTCGATCTCACTGATTCGCTCCCTTTGCTCTCTCGAGAGGGTCGAGGAAAATCCATAGGAAGCAAGTAGGCAAGTAATCAGCAACAGAAATACGAGGGAAAGAACGATGTGAAGGTGAGACTTTTTCGCTCTGTTAGGCTCGGGTACACGCCCACGGCGGGGGGAAAGTTTCAATTCCTTCTTTTGATAGCGTTCCATTTCTCCCTGAGATCTTCGAGTATCGTGAGCGCTTCTACGGGGGTTGTCCTTTCAATATCTACTTTATCGAGAGATTCTCCAATTAATTCCAGCTCATTCGATTTTCCGAAAAGATTCAGCTGTACCTTCTCTTCTCTCCTTTCAAGCGACAAACCCCCTGTTTTTGAATCATTATACTCATTATCTTCAAGGGATTTCAAAATTTCTTTTGCCCTCTTCGTCACCTTTCGGGGAAGGCCCGCAATTTCTCCCACATAAATTCCATAACTCTTATTGGAGGACCCTCTCTCGATTTTTCTTAAAAACAGCACCTGTTCATTCCATTCCCTTACCGATATATTGTAATTGGCTGCCCTGTGGAGTAACCTGCCAAGTTCGCATATTTCATGGTAATGAGTCGCAAAAAGGGTAATAGGCCTCCTATCGTCGAGAGAATGTATATACTCAATTACCGACCAGGCGATGCTCAACCCATCGTAGGTTGATGTTCCCCTCCCGATCTCGTCGAGAACGATGATGCTTTTTCCCGTCAACTCTGTGAGAATTTTAGAAACTTCTTTCATTTCTACCATAAAAGTTGATTCACCGAGGTGAATGTTGTCAGAAACGCCTATCCTCGTGAATATCGCATCTGTGAGCGCAATTTCTGCGCGCTCGGCCGGAACGTAGGATCCGGCGTGCGCCATGAGAATCACGAGGGCCACTTGTCTTATGTACGTGGACTTCCCAGCCATATTCGGTCCTGTAATAATCGCGATCTGCTCCCCCTCCTGGTCCATCAGCGTGTCATTGGGAACAAACTCTTTTTTCCCCACCATCTTTTCAACGACGGGGTGTCTGCCCTGTCTTATATCTATGTGCGAACCCGTGTGCAGTATCGGTTTAGAGTAATCGTTCTCCCAGGCTATCTTGGCGAAAGAGCAGAACACGTCTACCTCTGCAATTATTTGCGCGTTACATAGTATCGTTCGGCCCCATTGTGCGATATTCTCGAGAAGTTGCCGGTACTTTTTATCCTCCAGCTTTACAAGTTCCTCTTTTGCTGTCAGCTGCCTGTTTTCAAACTCCTTGAGCTGGGGGGTAATGTACCGTTCGGCGTTAACCAGTGTCTGTTTTCTCACATACTCCTGTGGAACGCTGTCCACGTATGACTTCGATACCTCGATAAAATATCCGAATACCCTGTTATACTTCACCTTCAGCGACGGGATCTGTGTTCGCTTTTTCTCGTCTTCCTCCAGTTTTTTGAGAAACGTGACCCCGCCACTTTGAATCTGCCGGAGAGTATCTATTCGCTCATCGCACCCCGTACGGATCACACCCCCATCCTTAAACGTTGCCGGGGGATCATCCACGAGGGTGTTTTTCACCAGAACAACCATCTCTTCGAGAAGGTCAAGGCTATCGCCCCGTGCTTTCAAGCCACCCGCCGAGCAGTTATTCAGCAGTTTTTTCATTTCATCAATTCGGACCAAGGTTTGGGTAATGGCCATGAGATCCCGCGGACTCGCTTTTTCACCGACAACCTTGATCCCTCCCCTTTCGAGGTCACACATCCCCTCCAAGAGTGTGGTCATCGCGTCCCGGATATCACGGCGGAGCACAAACTCTTCCGTACAATCGAGCCGCGCGTTGATCTCTTCTATGTCAGCCAACGGAAAAGCGAGCCATTTTTTTATCAAGCGCTTCCCCATGGGTGTCCTCGCCCGGTCAAGGACGCCGATAAGAGAACCGATCTTTCCCCCCTGGAAGCTGCTCAACACTTCGAGCGACCGTATTGCAGATTCATCGAGATGGAGTCCCTTTCGCACGTGAAAGGGCATAAGAGCTGAAAGATTCGAGATAGCCTGGGGTTGATTCTTCCGGATGTAGTCGATAAGCAGCAAAAAACCCCTATCGCCAACGACACGGTCGTGATAGCGTTCTTTTACTATTTTTTCGGTTTCCTCGAAGTCTGAGAATTGCACCTCTCTCTTTGTTACCTGCGGGGGAAATTTTCTCTCGAAGCCGGAATACTTGAGCCTGTTGGCCGTATCATCGTCGTATATTATCTCGGCCACATCGATCTTCTGCAGTGCATCGATTACCGCCTCGGGTTTGCTGATCTGCTCAAAATAGAGTTCTCCCGTCGATATGTCAGCCGCAGATACGGAAAAGTTTTGTGAAAGATTGATGGCTACGAGAAAGTTTCCTTTTCCCGATTCCAGAAAATCCTCACGCGGAATCAGGCCGGGGGTGAGGACTTCCACCACCTCTCTCTTGAACAACCCCCCTTTTTCCTGTTCGTCACGCTGTTCGCATATCGCTACATTATTCCCCGTTTTGAGCAGCTTCACAATATACGAATCCCGCGCATGGTGGGGAATGCCGCACATCGGAATCCCCGAATCTTTATCCCTGGAGGTCAACGCGATATCCAGTATCCTCGATGCGATGATGGCATCCTCGAAAAACATTTCGTAAAAATCGCCCATCCTGAAAAAGAGAATACATTCTTTGTATTCTCTTTTAATATTCATATACTGCTTCATCGCAGGAGTCAGTTCCATGGCTTACCCCGGACTGCATGGGATGTTGCAATTTTTGGATACGTTAATGAGTGAATATATCAGATCTTCAAATTCGCAAATTCTGGTAATAGCCTTTCATATGTCTGTGAGACGGTTTCTGGGAGAACCCTCACTTCGCTCAGGGTGGTCATAAAATTGGTATCCCCTGCCCATCTCGGAAGGATGTGAAAGTGGATGTGGTCCGAAACCCCTGCCCCTGATGCTTTGCCACTGTTCATTCCCGCGTTGAACCCTTCGGCCTTATACACATCGTTGATTATCCGCATCGATTCCTGAAGAAGCCTCATTATTTCCCAAACCACATCGCTCTTAAGACGGGAAAAGTCGGCGGTATGCTCCCTCGGGGCAATGAGGAGGTGCCCGCTTGTGTAAGGATAGCGGTTACACATGACCATCGTATTATCCGAAATCCTGAGAACGAATTGTTCGCGATTCTTATCGCTTTCATCCTTTATACAAAATATGCAGTGCTGCATTCCCCTGGACGAATTCTTGACGTATTCGAGTCTCCATGGCGTGTACAATCTCTCCATCCCCATTCCCTAATCCCTGTTCAGCATCTCCCGTAATTCTTTGCCCACTTTGAAGAAAGGTATCTTTTTCTGAGGGATAAAGACCTTTTCGCCCGTCTTCGGATTTCGACCCTCCTTCGCCTTCCTCACCCTTATCGTGAAGCTACCAAACCCTCTAATTTCGATCTTATCCTCCTTCCTGAGCGCCTCTTTCATATTATCAAAAATGGTGTCGATGATTATGTCACAGTCCTTTTTTGTCAAATAATCGATTTTCTCTGCAAGCTTTTCAACAAGATCGCTCTTTGTCATTTTCTCCTCCCTTTAATTAGTTGCATATGTGGGAAAAATCACCTGTAATAATACCTTCTCGATTATACTTTTCGTTTCATCCTTAATCAAATCAATTATGGAAATTTTCTTCTTCGGGGGATAAACGAGGCGAGGCTCTCCTTTAATGCCGCTGATTTTGGCCGACACATCGATCGCATCGTAAAAATTACCGAGAATGTCGACGAGGCCCAGTTCCTTTGCCTGCTCCCCGGAAAAGATTCGCCCATCGGCTATGATCTCTACCTTCGATCGCTCGAGTTTTCGACCATCTGCCACTGCATCGACAAATTGGTAGTGTATATTATCGATGAGCGTCTTTAACAGCTCCCTCTCCTCTTCGGTCATATCCCTCAGCGGGTTTCCAACATCTTTCAGGGGCCCGCTTTTCACCACCATACCTTTCATACCCAGTTTCTCTATCAGTTCCTTCAAGTTTAAAAATTCCATTATGACGCCAATGCTCCCGGTTATGGAGCCGGGGTTCGCAACTATTTTATCGGCACCGCAAGCGATATAGTATCCTCCCGATGCTCCCACGGCTCCTATCGACGCCACCACTACTTTCTTGTCCCTCAGTTTTTTCACCTCTTCATAGATTTCCTGCGAGGGTCCCACACCGCCCCCGGGGGAATTAATTCTCAAAACAATGGCTTTGATGTTCTCGTCTTTGGCGAATCTTCTGATAGATTCATTTATCGTTGCGGAGTCAGTGATTATACCCTCTATCTTCACAACACCCACGTTTTCGATGCCGGACAGCTTCCCTCCTACCTTGCCGACCAGTTTCATTAATATGAGAAAACCGGCAATAACGGCGAGAAGGATGAGACATCCTCTCAGAAGCGGAGATCTCTTTCTGAGTCTTCTCTCTTGTGCGTTCATTCTTCCCTTCAGTTGTTATCCTCTTTCAGTTTTAACTTCTCCTTGAGCGCCTCCCCCAGGACCGAGATGTTATCGTCGTCTTTATTTATGTATGCCTCTATCTCTTTTTTCTCAAGCCTCTTCTGGTAGAGCTTGATGCTCAGAGATATTTTTCTTTTGTGGGGGTCAGCTCCCGTGATTAAAGCGGTTACCACATCTCCGATCTTCAAAACGTCGGATGGAGAGTTGGGTTTTTCTTCAGAGATCTCCGTGAGATGGACCAACCCCTCGATTCCCTCTTCGAGTTCGATGAAAGCGCCGAAATCTGCGATGCTCGTCACTCTCCCCGTAACCAATCCGCCCTTTTTGTACCTTTCCTGAATATCAAACCAGGGATCTTCCTTGAGCTGCTTTATCCCCAGGGAGAATTTCTGATTGTCTTGATTTATCTTCAGGACCCTGACCTTGAGCTTGTCTCCTTTTCTGTACATCTCAGCGGGATGTTTGATGCGCTGATTCCAGGAGAGATCCGAGATGTGCACGAGGCCGTCTATCTCCTCCCCCAGTTCAACGAAAATACCAAAGTCCGTCAGGTTTTTCACTTTCCCGTCTACGATGGACCCTTCGGGAAACTTTTCCTTGATGATGTCCCAGGGGTTCGGCGACAACTGCTTGAGTCCCAGTGAAATTTTTCTCATCTTTTCATCGATTTTCAGTGCCACAACCTCAACCCGGTCACCTATGGAAAGGATATCACCGGGGCTCTTCAGATTTTTACTCCACGACATCTCTGAAATGTGGAGGAGCCCTTCCACACCTTCCTCTATCTCTATAAACGCACCGTACTTCGTTATATTTGTGACAACACCGTAGAGTTTATCCCCCTCTCCGTACTTTTCCTTCACGAGGCTCCAGGGATCTGGACGGAGCTGTTTCAATCCTAATGAAACCCTTCTTTTTTCCTTGTCAAACCTGATCACCTTGACTTTTATCTCATCACCCACCTTGACAACTTCCGAGGGATGAGAAATTTTCCCGAAACTTATATCGGTGATATGCATGAGGCCATCCAGACCACCCAGGTCGATGAATACTCCGTAATCGGTGATGTTCTTTACCCTGCCTTCAATAATGTCTCCTTCTTTCAGTGTTCTGATAAGCTCTTCTCTTTTGTTGCGAAGCACCTCTTCGAGATAGGCTCTCCGGGATACAACGATGTTCATTTTCTGCCGGCTGAATTTCAGTATTTTAAATTTATCCTCAATTCCTATCAGGCTATCCGGGTTTTTCACCTGTCGTGTATCGGCCTGGGAACCGGGCAAAAAAGCTTTCGACCCGATGTCGACTTCGAATCCTCCTTTTACTTTGTTCCTGATGGTTCCCTTTACAAACGTTCCATCCTCGTATCCTTTTTGGAGGTCATCCCATAGTTTCGTCTTGTCGGCCTTCTCCTTGGATAATATTACCATTCCTGATCTTGAATCGATCCTCTCTACCAACACGAGAACTTCATCGCCCTCCCTGAGGGTGACGTTTCCTTTTTCATCCGTCGCTTCAGCTACGGGAAAAAACCCTTCCGTTTTGTATTTAATGTCGACGGCGACCATGTCACTCAAAATAGCCATGACCTTCCCTGTAACGATTCCGCCCGTCTCGAGGGATGCGAGGCTTTTCTCAAAAAGGGATGAAAAATTCTCTTCTTCTCCTTCACCGGGTGCTTTTACTTCCCCACTATCATTTATTTCATCGCTGTTTTGACCCGTGGAATTGTTGGAATCCATTGGTTTACATTCCTCCCGCCCTTTGAATGACCACACTCATATATTGCTACATCACAAGGATATAACCGTTCAAGTCTTATTAATACGAAAATATATAATTTACTATAACAAAAAAACTAAAGCCCACGCACTACCAGAATACGGTCCACCCCCCATCCCTTCTTGATGTGTTCGATCAGTTCCGAGATGGCCCAATCGGGTGTTGATGCGCCGGCGGACACACCGATCACTAGAATCCCTGCCATCATATCGTCTCGCAATTCCTCAGCCCGTTCGATATGATACACCCGATCGTTCCATTTCGACGCAAGCTCCGCGAGCCTCTTCGTGTTGGCGCTGTTGAAACCCCCTATTATGATCATCGCATCCACGTTTTTGGCGATCTCGACCGTTTCCCTCTGCCTTACCGTGGTTGCGCTGCAGATGGTGTTAAAGACTCTCACCTCCTGAAACACTTCAAGGGAAACGCTTACCCATTTGATAAGGTTCTCATAGGTCTGAGTTGTCTGGGCAACAATGCCCGCCTTCTTCCTCTTTTTTGCATTCCTTATTTCCTCGAGATCGGTAATGACATCTCCCACGTCCTCCACGAAACTCCTTATGCTCTTTACCTCGGGATGGTCTCTATCGCCCAGTATGATCACCGTATAGCCCTCTTTTGCCAGGTATGTGGCATATTCCTGGGCCTTCGTAACAAATGGGCAGGTGGCATCCACAACCCTGATGTCCTTTCCCCGTAACATATCCTTCTCGTCTCTTGTCAAACCGTGAGACCTGATTATCAGGGTCCCGCATGAAATGTCCTCAACGGAATCTACGAGGGTGACACCCCGTTCTTCGAGCTGTTCAACAACCTGGGGGTTGTGAATTATCTGTCCGAGGGTATAGATCTCTTCGCTGTTTTCGTCGCGGCACGTCTCGAAGGCCATCTTTATCGCCCTCTTCACTCCGAAGCAAAAACCTGCACTTTTTGCGACGATAATTTTTTCTACACCCTTGATGGAACTACCCTCCATTTTTTTTCACTTCCTTCAGGATAATCCTGGCAACCTCATCTGGCGAAAGCGTGGTCGTATCTACATAGTTTACTCCATGAGCGAGGCAGAGAGGGGAATTGTCCCTCGTGCAGTCCTGAATATCCCGTCGAATCATATCTTCGAACACGTCTTTGAACGCAGGATTTGCTCCAGCGGAAACCAGCTCCCGGTATCTTCGTTCCGCCCTTTTGTATGCTGATGCATCGAGGAAATATCTGAACTCGGCGTCGGGAAATATGACGGTTGTCGCATCTCTACCCTCGCAAACCACGCCACCCTGAGCACCCATCATTTTCTGCTTCTTCAGGAGAATCTTCCTTGCCGCCTGAACTTTCGAGATATCTGAAGCCCACTTGCCAACTTCTTCCGAGCGAATCTGGTCCTCAAGGTCGATGCCGCCAACTAAAATCCTCTGCCCTCCAGGAACGATGGCGAAATCAATCGTCAGATCACCGAGAAGTTTTGCAATGACCTCTTCGTCAACAAACTCGACCCCGGCTCTCTTTGCGACAAGAGCAGCTGCCCGATACATCGCTCCCGTGTCGATCCGTTTATATCCCAGCTTTTCAGCGATCAGCTTCGATACGGTTGTCTTGCCTGATCCCGGTGGTCCATCTATGGCAATGACAGGCTTTCGATTCACGACAAAAGTCCCCTCAGCTTCTCATAAAAATCAGGAAATGACGTGGAAATACAATCTCTGTCGTCGAGTCTTGCTTCAATCCCAGCGCTCTGCGCAAATATCTCAAGTGCCATTGCAATTCTATGGTCCCCGAAACTGGACACTTCCCCATCTCTGAAACCACCCCTGCTTCCTTCTATGACCATTCCGTCTGGAAGTTCTTCTATCTTCACTCCCAGTTTCGCGAGCTGCGATGTCATAGACGCTATCCGATCCGACTCCTTGACCCGAAGCTCCCCGGCACCCCGTATTTCCGTAATGCCCGAGGCGAACGCAGCGGCGACAGCCAGTATGGGAACCTCGTCGATAAGCAGTGGTATTTCGTTCCGCTCAACCGCAGTGCCTTTCAACTCTGAAGACTTTACGATCATATCGGCAGTCTCCTCCCCCGAGACAACGTGGCGGTTGATGAGCTGAACCTTTGCTCCCATCCTTTCCAGAACGCGCAACAACCCGTTTCGCAGGGGGTTAACGAGGATGTTTTTCAGAAGGATTTCGGAGCCCGAAGTAATGGTTGCCCCTACGATAAAAAAGGCCGCTGAGGAAAAATCCGCGGGCACAGCCATATCGAGAGGCCCCAGTTCATCCCCCGGTTCATACGTTATCCAACCACCCTCCCTTGAAACTTTCGCCCCCATATTGATCAGCATCCGTTCTGTGTGGTCACGCGTGGGTAACGGCTCTTTCACAGCTGCTGCAACATCTCCCGCAGCTGCCGCCACGAGAATTGCCGACTTAACCTGTGCGCTGGGGGTTGGCATCTCATACTTTATGGATTTGAGCTTTCCCCCCCGAATGACCAACGGGGGATACCGTCCGCCGTTTCTCCCCATCACGGTTGCCCCCATTTGTGAAAGAGGAAGGGCAATTCTGTCCATCGGGCGTCTGCGCAGGTACCTGTCACCCGTAATTACCGAGAGCCCGTCTATTGTCGCAAGTAATCCCGACCCGATTCTCATCGTAGTTCCGGAATTGCCTGCGTAAAGTACGTCTGCCGGTTCAGTGAGGCTCTCTGGTCCCTTTCCATGGAGCCTGATCTCCATTCCTGCTCCGTGAATTTCCAGCCCTACAGATTCCATAATCTTTCTCGTCATCATCACATCTTCCGAAAGGAGCAAATTCTTGACTCGCGACGTTCCGTGAGCTAACGAGGACAGGATGAACACCCGATGGCTGATGGATTTGTCACCGGGAAGGGATAACTCCCCCCTGAAACTTTTTTCGGCCCTCCTCATTTAAATTGAATCCCTCTTTCTCTTAGAGAGCTTGAAGTATTTTTTCATCCCCGCGGAGTCCTCTCGCTTGATCAAGGATTCGAGCTCTGAAAGATTTTTTTTAAAATGTCTAAAGGCCATAACAATTTCTCTTTTGTTTTCGATCATGATTTCTGACCACATGTCCGGGTCGGAAGAGGCTATTCTCGTGAAATCCTTAAAGCCGCCGGCAGAATACCCGAGGGGCAGCTTTGAATCGAAGGTTGCGACAGCATGAACGAGTGAGTAGGCCACGATGTGCGGCAGGTGTGATACGAAAGCGAAAACGTGGTCATGGTAATCTGCGTCAACTTCCAGCACGCGCGCTCCTGTCAACTTCCATAAATGTTTTACCAGGCCAATCTTTTTTTTTGGAATTTCACAATGAGGTGTTAAAAAAACTACTCTATCCTGAAAGAGCCCGGGGAAGCCGCTCTCATAACCGGACTTTTCCGTCCCTGCAATGGGGTGCCCTCCTATGAAAAACGGCCCCTTTGTGTGGTGTCCCAATGCATCACAAATCGGCTTCTTGACACTTCCGCAGTCGGTGAGGATCGCCTCTTTTTCCAATTTCGAGATAATACGTTTCGCAACATCCCTGCTTCGTGATACCGGAATGGCAAGAAAGACAACATCGACATCGCGATAATGTGTACCCTTCAAAACTTCCGTTACGGTTCCCTCCGACAATGCCATATTGAGCCTCTTTCTGTTCCTGTCATATCCAAGGAGCGTAATTTCCGATTGCCATTTCGAGAGTGCCTTCACGAGGGACCCCCCGATCAGACCGAGTCCGTAGATTCCTACGCGCAACTTTCTCACAGCTAAATCCCCCTGCCGACAGCCGCCGAAACGGCACCGATTCTTTTCATCATTGAAGCAAACCGCTCCGGTTTCAGTGATTGCGGCCCGTCCGAGAGTGCAGCTTCCGGATTGTTGTGCACCTCGACCATAATGCCGTCTGCTCCTGCCGCAACGGCTGCCGCGGCAAGATCCTGAACGAGTTCAGATTTTCCGGCTGCATGGGACGGGTCGGCGATTACCGGCAGATGTGTTAACTGTTTCAGCACCGGCAATGCGCTTATGTCAAAAGTGTTCCGCGTTGCCGTTTCAAAGGTCCGTATTCCCCTCTCACAGAGTATGATATTTGCATTGCCTTGGGAGGCAATGTACTCGGCAGACATGAGCAGTTCATGAACGGTTGCGCTCATACCCCTTTTTAATATGACCGGTTTATCCGACTTGCCAACTTCGGTCAGAAGCTTGAAATTTTGCATGTTCCGTGCGCCAATCTGAATGATATCAGCATACTCAACGAGCAGATCGATGTCCCGCGTATCCATCAGCTCCGTCGCTACGGGCAGACCTGTCCTCTCCCTCGCTTCCGCCAGTATCTTCAAACCTTCTACGCCAAGTCCTTGAAAACTGTATGGGGAGGTCCTGGGTTTGAACGCCCCCCCTCTTAAAAACGTGGCGCCTGACCTTTTCACCTCATCGGCTATGTCAAGCATCATGTCCCGACCTTCTACAGAACAGGGGCCGGCAAAAACAACCACCCTGTCCCCTCCCAAGACCTTATCCCTTATCTCCAAGACCGTGTCATCCTGCTTAAACTCTCGGCTGACAAGCTTGAAGGGCTTCAAAATCGGCATGACTTTCTCGACGCAATCCATTACTTCGAAAAACGCCGCATCAACTTTACGTTCGTCCCCGATAGCTCCTATTATGGTTCTCTCGACACCTTTCGAAAGATGAACCTGCAGGCCTGAGTCCCTCACCTTGTTTTCCACACTTTCTATTTCCTTTTCCGTTGCACCGGGTTTTAAAACGATGATCATTTCACTCCCTCCTTCTGCAAATATCGATCACAACCACGCTGGTTTTCAGGATGTTTTCCAGGATTTTTATAGAGTATTATGAAGATTCCCCGCATCATGCAGCGCGGGGATAGGAACCGAGAAGCTTGAAAAAGTCGCAGAGAATTCTCATCTCGTTTATGGCGGATGAGATGTTCAGGTCTGTGATATGTCCCTCCATATCGAGGAAAAAAAGATACTCCCAGGCTCTCTTCTTGACCGGCCTCGACTCAATCTTCGTTAAGTTTATTCCATATTTAGAAAATGGCGCGAGAATTTTGTACAGGGCTCCCACCTCATCCTTAACGGAGAAAATTATGGACGTCTTATCCCACTCCGTTTTTTCCGGAGTTATTTTACCAATTATTATGAACCTTGTGAAATTGTAAATATTGTCCTGAATATTTTTCTTGATAACCTTAAGCCCGTATATCTTGCCGGCAACCTCTGCTGCGATAGCAGACGACGATGGATCTTCAGAAGCAAGTTCGGCAGCCTTCGCTGTGCTGTCAACATGGAATACAGGAATGTCCCTCATGTTTTTTTCCAGCCAATTTCTGCATTGGGCGATCGCGTGAGGGTGGGAATAGACTCTCTTTAAATGATCCACCTCACCTGTTACTGAGAGCAGTGCGTGAGATATTTCGAGAGTGATCTCACCAATGATATTGATATTGTGCTCCACGAACATGTCGAGGGTATTGCTGACTATCCCCTCAGTGGTGTTTTCAATGGGCACCACACCGAACTCCACATTCTCTCGCTCAACGGACTCGAAAACTTCCGCAACGTTTATTACGGGGACGAGTTCCGCGCTCTCCCCGAACTGTTTGATACAGGCCATGTGCGTGAAGGTCGCTTTTGGCCCGAGGAAACAGACGCGCATCTGTTTTTCCAGAGATATGGATGCCGAGATTATCTCTCTGAATATCGTCCGCACGGCATCTGTGGGAAACGGCCCTCTGTTCAACTTGCTGAGGCTCTCCAGTATCTCCGCTTCCCTCTCGGGAACGTACACTCTGAGATCGTGTTTCTTTTTTAAATCTCCAACAGCCCTGGCAATCTCTGCCCTTTTGTTGAGAATATCCAGAATTTGTCTGTCTAGTTCGTCGATCTCATTTCTATACTGTGTGAGAACTTCAGTCCAAGAACTCATTTCGTCTGGCTCTTGTTTTCTCCCATTTTTCTGTATTTCTCGTATCTCCTTTCCAAAAGCTCCTCTATGCTCAGCGAATTCACTTCTTGAAGGGCGGCGAGGAGATGCTCTTTCAATAAATTCGCTGCCTCTTCGGGGTCCCGGTGCGCCCCCCCCTCAGGTTCCGGTACGATCACGTCGACTATATCGAAACTTTTCAGATCCGGCGCGGTTATCTTCATAATATCAGCAGCGATCTCGCCCTTTCCGGCATCTTTCCAAAGGATCGATGCACATCCTTCCGGCGAAATGACGGAATATATGGCGTATTCCATCATCATGACGATATCTCCTATACCGATGGCAAGCGCTCCCCCTGAGCCTCCCTCACCGATCACCGCTACGATGATAGGAGCAGCAAGCCCGGCCATCTTTATGAGATTTTTCGCTATTGCCTCTGCCTGCCCTCTCTCTTCAGCCTCAAGCCCGGGATAGGCACCGGGAGTATCGACGAAACTGATGATCGGCAGGTGAAATTTCTCCGCCAATTTCATCACTCTGAGAGCCTTCCTGTACCCCTCCGGATGTGCCATGCCAAAGTTTCTGTGCAACTTCTCGTGCGTCGTCCTCCCCTTCTGTTGCCCTATCAAGACTACCTTCTGCCCATCGATTTCGGCAAATCCCGTCACGATTGCCGCGTCATCCATAAAGGCCCTGTCACCGTGGATTTCAATAAAGTTCTTGCAAATCAGCTTTACGTAATCGAGCATGTATGGTCTCGATGGGTGTCTGGCAAGAAGAGTTTTCTGCCATCTCGAGAGGTTCGAGAAAATCTCTTTTTTTATTTTCCCGATCTTCCGTTCGAGCTTCTTGATTTCCTCGACAACCGCTTTAGACCCGTAATCATCCGAAGACTTCAGCTGTTCAAGCTTGTTTTCGAGTTCCACGATCGGTCTCTCAAAGTCCAGATACTGTCCAATCATATTTCCCTCAAAATCAGGATTTTGCTCATCCAGGAGAGAAAATCATATCAAAAATGTTTCGACAAGTTTACTTATTTTTTGTTCTTCCAGAGGCTCGACCCACTGCGCATCCTCTTTTCTAAACCAGGTCAACTGTCTTTTAGCATAGTGCCTCGTGTGCCTCTTCACGGTTTCGATCGTTTGGGTAAAATCCTTTTCGCCCCTCAAGAACCCGACGACCTGGCGATAACCGAGGGCCCGCATCGGCCTGAGTTCGGAAGAGTAGCCCATTTCCAGCAAGCCGTTTACCTCTTCGACGAAACCATCAGCGAACATCTTCTCAACTCTCGTATTTATCCTCTCGTACAGCCATACCCTTTCCGGCGACAGAACGAGAAAGAGATCGACAAACTTTTTTGCTCTTTTTCTCCACGTATTCCTCTGTGACGAATATCTATTTCCCGAGATCATCATGACCTCGAGGGCGCGGATGATTCTGATTCTGTCGTTCGGAGAAACGCCTCTTGCAAACTCGGGATCTTTTTCTTTCACCTCTTGGTAGAGGTTTTCCCATCCTTCTCTTTCCGCCCGAATCAACAGATCCGCTCTCACTGAATCCGATGAGGGAAGAGCATCGAGGCCCAGAAGAAAGCTTCTTATGTACAACCCCGTTCCCCCGACGAAGAGAGGAATCTTGCCTCTTTCATAAATTTCCCTGACAGACTCTGATGCCTCACGCACATATTCTGCAGCCGAAAAGGCCTCATCAGGATTTCTAATATCATAGAGATGGTGGGGAAAGGAACTCCTCACACCGGGGGACGGTTTCGCCGTGCCTATGTTCATGTAACGGTAAACCTGTAAAGAATCGAAATTCACGATTTCGAGAGGAAATCTCTCTGCGAGGGAGAGCGCCAATGCGCTCTTTCCCGATGCGGTCGGCCCCCCGATAATGACCACCTTCTTTTCCATTTGTGGAACTTCAGGTCCTCCCGAAAAGTTTATGCAAATCCCCCCTGGTAACTTTTATAAATACCGGTCTTCCATGGGGGCAGGTCTGGCTGTAACCGGCACTCGCAAGATCATCGAGAAGATATCTGAGCTCCCCGTCCGGGATTCTGCGAGTCCCTCGCAGCGAGGTGTGACAGGCCATCCTGGCCATGAGGTCATCCAAAACTCTTTTCGGCTCAGCGGTTGCATCGATTGATCCACCCTCGATCATATCGAGTATGTCTTCAACGACGGACAGGGGGTCGATCCCTTTGAGATATAACGGCACTGCTTGAATTTGAACCACGCCATCTTGGAGATCGACGCGATAGCCCAATTCAACGAGAAGTTCTTGAACATCCTCGGTGTGCCCCCTCAGGCGCTCCTCCGGAATATCGACAGAAATGAGAAGGTGTTCGGGGCTCTCCAGCCAATGTTTGAAATCCTTCTGCACCTTCCCGTAATTTATACGCTCCGATGCTGCATGAATGTCGAGGAAAAACAGCTCATCCCCGCCGTCCAGGAGAAGGTAATTTCCCAGCACCTGTCCCACGATTTTCATCCGGGAGAAGGATCCCGGTGAGATGAAAAGTTCATGTGATTCCCCCGCCTCTGTTACGGATCGGGAAGAGGGACCGATACCGCCCTCGAAAGGGGTTTCACCTGGTGCCTTACCACGAAATATCCCCATCCCATCTCTATCGCGCGGAACCCAGAAATCGGCCGAAACCGGTGAGTCCTCTACACCTTCATCCCTCCAAACGCCACCGACAAACAGGTTCCTCACCGAATACCTGATCAACTCGAACAGCTCTTTCCTGAATCTGAATCGAACCTCTCTTTTCGCAGGATGAACGTTGAAATCCGCTTCTTCGGGCGAAACTTCGATGAAGAGGTAGGCACAGGGAAACCTGTTTTCAGGGATCAAGCCTCTCATGCCTTCCTTGACTGCACCAACGCACATGGAGTCTTTGACGGCCCGCCTGTTTACGAATACGAAGATCCTGTTTGTCCTCACGAAGGTTTTGACCGGAAAAGAAACGAGCCCCGAAATGGCAAAATAGGGGCTCACCTCGCTAAAATCCTGAAGGCTATCCCCGATCTCGCTCTCCCTGAGACGAACACGGGCGAAGATAGCAACATCAGCCGGAACCGTTGTCAAATCCGAGCTATCGCTCCTATAAATAAAATCGACTCCCGTGCAGGGTATGGCGAGGTCCCAAAAAACCGATTTGAGACTGGTCTGCTCGACTTTTCTGCTCTTGAGAAATTTTTTTCTCGCCGGAGTGTTGAAAAAGAGATCCCTCACTTTCACAACGGTACCACAGTCTCCCGTAACGGGCCTCTCCCCGACGATCTTTCCTCCATCTGCGATAATCTCGATACCTTCGTCCCTTCCCTTGGGTATCGAGACAATTTCCATCTTCGACACCGATGCAATCGATGC